>Ga0182738_1000497_pt1 | contig 55257 bp, 51 predicted proteins | sample eDN5th30CBELigMG_FD_128876 | JGI IMG/M metagenome (GOLD analysis project Ga0182738, IMG submission 128876) | Enriched Miracle-Growth compost microbial communities from Emeryville, California, USA - eDNA 5th pass 30_C BE-Lig MG (version 2)... ... | reverse complement strand
GCTATAAGCGCCTCAAGCGGCAGTTGGCCTCCCAAATGTGGCCTGATTACCGGTTTTGTTGTTTAGAGCAAGTGGGGCGCTGGCGGAGGTGGAGCGGTTGCCTTCCGCAGGAAGGTGCGACCCCGGAGCGGGCATTGAGCACCTCGCTTAGTTCGTAGACATCCGCAGGTCGTATCGCATTGGTTTTTCAGCCCGTCGGAGTCATTCTGGCTTCGCGGGCTTTTCGTTTTGTTGATTCGGGTCTTATCCAGTGAAACTCATCGTCGGTCTTGGCAATCCGGGCAGGGAATATGCGGCCACACGCCATAATGCCGGCGCCTGGTGGGTAGCCCGCCTGGCGGATCAATTGGGCGTCACGCTGAAGGCCGATGCGAAGTTTCACGGTTTGTGCGCGCGTATCGGGCGGGCCGATTCTGAATCCTGGTTGCTCAATCCCCAGACCTACATGAATGCCAGCGGAAGGGCAGTGGCTGCATTGTGCCGTTTCTACCGGATTCAGCCTGAACAGATGCTCGTAGTGCACGACGAACTGGACCTGCCACCGGGCGTCTCCAGGCTGAAGCTCGACGGCGGGCTGGGCGGGCACAACGGCTTGAAAGACATTGCCGCGCATCTCGGCACCAGAGAGTTTTGGCGCCTGCGGATCGGCATCGGCCATCCGGGGGAGAAGCATGCCGTGGTGAATTATGTATTGCAGCCTCCGCGCAAGGAAGAAGCAGTGCTGATAGAGGCGGCCATAAACGACAGCCTGGAAGTCTGGCCCCTCATCGCGGAAGGCAATTATCAGGCCGCAATGATGAAGCTGCATACCCAGAAGCCAGGCTGATATTTCAAGGTTGATATGGCGTTAGGGGTAGTTTCGTTCCTCTTGATTCTACCTTCTCCCCCATTCGCCCTGAGCTTGTCGAAGGGCTGGATGCGTTCGGGATAGACCCGCAGAAAGTTGATGAGATTGATTATCGGGAACGTATTTAGCCTGCATCTTGAGAATGATTGAAATCTCGCCCCGATACTCTTCTAACCATTACCATTACAGCCTCCTCGAAACGAGTAACCAATCAAACCATAAGCCCAAACCATGAGCCTGAAATGCGGTATTGTTGGCTTGCCCAACGTCGGAAAATCCACCCTCTTCAACGCCCTCACCAAGGCTGGCATAGCTGCCGAGAACTATCCCTTCTGCACCATCGAACCGAACGTCGGCATCGTCGAAGTTCCCGATTCCCGTCTGGCTGAACTTGCTGCGATCGTCAAGCCGCAAAAGGTGCAGTCCGCAGTGGTTGAATTCGTCGATATTGCCGGTCTTGTCGCAGGCGCCTCGAAGGGAGAAGGGCTGGGCAACAAGTTTCTTGCCACCATCCGTGAAACCGACGGCATCATCAACATGGTGCGCTGCTTCAAGAATGACAACGTCGTGCATGTCTCCGGTAAGGTCGATCCCATCTCGGACATCGAAACCATCCAGACTGAACTGGCGCTCGCCGATCTTGCAACCGTCGAAAAGGTGGTGCAACGGGAAACCAAGCTTGCCAGGTCCGGTGACAAGGAAGCGGTCAAGTTCGTGGCGTTGCTGGAAAGGGTAAGAGAACATCTCGACCAGGGCAAGCCGGTCAGAAGCCTAGGACTGGATAAAGAACAACAGGAATTGCTCAAGCCGCTATGCCTGCTTACCGCCAAACCTGCGATCTATGTGGCTAACGTGGACGAAAAAGGATTCACTGACAATCCGCTGCTGGCACGGGTGGAAGAATATGCGGCAGGCGAGGGCGCGCCTGTCGTTGCCATCTGCGCCGCCCTCGAATCCGAAATTGCCGAGATGCCGGATGAGGACAAGCAGGTTTTTCTCGCCGATATGAACCTGGAAGAGCCGGGGCTCAACCGCCTGGTGCGCGCAGCCTATCAACTGCTGGGGTTGCAGACCTACTTTACCGCCGGGGTGAAAGAAGTGCGCGCCTGGACCATATCAAAAGGCGATACTGCACCCCAGGCCGCTGCTGTCATCCATACCGATTTCGAAAAGGGCTTTATCCGCGCAGAAGTCATCAGCTATGACGATTTCGTTACCTGCAAAGGCGAGCAGGGCGCCAAGGAAGCAGGCAGGATGCGCCTGGAAGGCAAGGAGTATGTCGTCAAGGACGGGGACGTGATGCATTTTCGGTTTAACGTCTGATCAATGTTCGACCGTTCCAAGGGCCTGCCATGGACTTTGGTGGCCCTCCAAAGACTGAAAACCCTTTATTAATCACGGCGGGGATTCACGTCAAAGGCAATCCGTCTGCAATTTTCGAGTTCGTGGACTCGCCGAGTCCAATCCCGTACCAACGCTCCGGGGCTTGCTCAAGATTCCATCGAGTCAGAGTGCGCTGGACCGCTTCAACGGAGTTCGACACTATGCTGGAGAAACAGGCACCCGGCTGGGATAAGCTGGAATTGACAATGTAAGGAATATTCCTTACTATTGGGTCATGAAGATCAATGACAGGAGCCGACCATGCCCAATATCCAGGAACTCGCCACGCTCACATCCAAGGGCCAGATCACTCTGCCCAAGTTCGTCCGGCAGGCCTTGGGGGTGGACACCGGCGGGAAGGTGGCGTTCGAGCTGCGCGGCGATGAGGTGATTGTCACCCGTGCCGAGACCGAACATGAAGACCCCGCGATTGGCGCCTTCCTGCACCTGCTGGAAGCGGATATTCGCCAAGGCGATAACATCCAGCGGCTGCCTGATGAACTCGCTCAGGCGATGCTTGCCAACCTGAAGCGGCCTGTTGTCTTTGATGAGGTCATCGAGGGTGAAGTGGCTCTTTGATGGAGCGCCATGGGTGGATACTGCTGTTCCATGAGTGCATCGTGGAACAACTGCGGAAGCTGCATGCGGCGGTCGAGCACGCGCAGCGTAGCGACCCGCAGGGATTTGAAGGCAACGCCAACGTCAAGCTGTTCCGGACACTCAGCCAGTTAATTCTGGAAACGGTGCCGACCAATCCGGCACGGGACGAGTACCGTCAGGGCAACACCCTGGGGCGGGAGTATCGCCATTGGCGGCGTGCGAAGATCGGACGGCGGTTCCGTCTGTTCTTCCGCTACGACTCCAGAGCAAAGACTATTGTGTTCGCCTGGGTCAACGATGAACAGACGCTACGTTCGGCGGGCAGCAAGTCCGATGCCTACGTCCTGTTCGAGAAGATGCTCGAACGAGGGAATCCGCCGGATGATTGGGACAGCTTGGTTACTGCGAGCCGGTCTGATTGGTCCACACAGGAGAAGCGATAAATCCTCCGCCCGAGTCGGCGCGCGCGGTGTATATATCCTAAGGTGCATCTCCATCCATGTGGCCAGACTTATAGCGGTATCACCCTGAGTCCTCAGAAGGTGAGTCGCTTGCCCCACATCGTTGAGTGATCTATCAGGATATTGGTGTCTAAAACCACGCCATTCAGCGATCCCATTCTTCCCTCAATTGCCGCTGATATTCCACGCCATCGATGTTGCGATCTTTCCACAGCCCCCGCACAGCTTCGAGAGTATCTTGTTCTGCCATATCCTGTTTCTGCTTCAATGCGCTTACGTAAGCATCCAATGCTCGCCGCATCAGCTCCGCACTCGAAATCCCTTCCTTGTGGGCAAAAGCCGTCAATTCAGCCAACAAGTTGTCCGGTATATCCACTAATCTCCGCATGTTCTCTCCTTTTTGTAATGATATACAAGTTATATATCATTTGGAGAGCCTGACAGCCCCCTGTTTCTGCGGCAACGGCTCTTTGTTTAACAGGGATCTTGCCCCTGCAGGGCTTGAGAACAAGTGGAAGACCGAAGGGCAGGGCGACAGCCGCCCCGAAAGAAGAGAGAAGCGCATGAATGAGAACAAGGCGCCCGCCGCGCCCACCCGGCGCTCCATCGGCCGGGAGCCGGGGTGTTCACTCAGAAGTCGACCGTGGCAGAAACCAGCACAGTGCGCGGCGTGCCGAGCGATAAAGTGCCGAAAGAAGCCACGCCTGCCCAGTAATTGCGATCGAATGCATTAAGCAGATTGGCGCGGATGATGGTGGATTTTCCAGCCACCTTGGTACTGTAGCGCGCGCCAAAGTCAAACGTCGTCCAGGAAGACGCGCTCTGCGTATTGGTCTGATTGATATATCGCTTGCCGGTGTGGACGAGATTGCCGGTCAAGGTGAATCCGGGCAGCCACGGCATGTCCCATTCGGCGCCCATATTGGCTTGCAATACCGGCACGCCGACAGGTCTATTGCCCCGCGTGGCGGGATTGTCGGTTTTCGTTAATTCACCATCCACCAGTGTCACACCACCCAGCAGCCGAACGCCTGAGACGGGTTCGCCGAACATGGCGAGTTCCAGGCCTTGATTGCGCTGCTCGCCAGTGAGGGAAAAGACATTGTTCATGAGCAGGGGGCTGGGCCGTCTGATCTGGAAGAGGCTCAGCGTGGTAATCAGGCGGCCGTAATCGACTTTGACACCAACCTCAATCTGTTCAGTTTTGTAGGGCGCGAGAGCCTGGCCGGCATTGACTGCGATCTGAGGGGCAATGTCACCCTTGCTAAGCCCTTCCATACGGTTGGCGTAGATCGAGACGTTTTTCCAGGGCCGGACGACCAAGCCCACCAGCGGCGTGATCGCTCCTTTGTCGTAGGTGGACGTGACGGCGCCTGTTGAGCTGAAATTGTCTGACCTGACCTGCTGGAAGCGCACACCCAGGGTAAGCAATATACGTTCTTCGGCCATGGACACGGTATCGGTTAACGCACCTCCATAGAATTCAGTCTCCGAGACTTTCATCAGACCAGGCGTAGCCAGGGCTTGACCGGGACGATCAATCGGGGAATACATGTTCGACAATACTGCCGTGCCAGCGGTGGAGCCTCGCTCCAGGCGATCACGATAACCGGTGCCTTGAAGCGTCACGTTGTGGCGAATGGGACCGGTATTGAACCGGGCGCGCAATCCGCCATCTGCACTGGAGCGGTCAATACCGAACCTGAAAAACATCGGTACTGAACTGGTATCGCCGGCGGCATTCTGGATCGTCGGCGTCTGATCCGATAGCCGATCCACCCATGTGTGGGCACCGCCGACACTGGCAAACAATGTCAGCGCGTCGGACAGGTCATATTCGGCCTTGAGCAGGAGCCCCGCATCCTTGATTTTCGACCAGCCCCAAGGTTGAGTGACGTTGCGCCGACCATTGGGCGCCGACGGCACGGTAACACCGGCAGCCACCAGGAACGGGCGTGACGGGGCCTTGAACCGCTCATACTGGCCGAAGGCGTCAAGTGTTGCCCGGAACCGTTCGCCCTGATAGTCGAGCGCCACGGAAGCGATATCTGCCTGGCGGAACTGGTTGTCCAGGAGCGTATCGCCCTGATGATGACTGCCGTTGAGCCGTATGCCGAACTGGCGATCCGCACCGAAGCGCCGGGCGATATCGAGGTGTCCGCCTCCCTGCGCGCCTGATAAATAGTTGCCCGTGAGGCGGGTCAGATCGGCCAAGGCACGCTTGGGAACGATATTGATGACGCCGCCAACACCGCTGTTCGGGGATATCCCATAAAGCAGCGCAGCAGGCCCCTTGAGCACCTCGATACGTTCGGCGTATTCGGTAAATATCCGGTAGTTGGGGGCCACGCCGTACTGCCCGTCGAAAGCGAATTCCCCCACATTGCCTTCGCCGATCGGAAAGCCACGAATATAGAAGGAATCAACGACACCGCCGCGTTGACCGGTAGAGCGGACTGAGGGATCCCTGGTCAAGAGGTCGGCTGCCGTGATTGCCTGCTGGTTCTGCATCATCTGCGAGGTATAGCTGCTGATGCTGAAAGGAGCCTTCATGAGGTTCATATTGCCCAGCACACCGAGCCGTCCACCGCGCGCAACTTGTCCGCCGGCATAGGGTTGTGGAAGCTCATCAGGCCGTTCCGCGCTGATTTTCATCTCGGGAAGTGTCGTGACATCGCTGGCGGCGCCTTCTTGCTTTTCCTTTTCGGCAGCTTCCTGTTTTTCCTCTGGCGCGGTTTGCGCATGAACAGGATCGATGAATCCCGTAGCGAATAGGCCAACTAGGGCCATACGCATGGCAAAAGCCAGCGATTTGGGGAACATGCGCGCACGGGCGCACGAGGAGAGGGAAATAGAATCCATCTTGCGCAGCACAGTGTTTTCCTTTTTCTTATTTTCTTAATATGCACTGGCTGGCAAATGCTGGCTGATGCGGTTCTACACGCTAATGCAAAAAACCCTCATATTGTAATCGAGAATCATTCTCTCATGTAAAGGATAAAATGCTGTGAGAACGCAAGTAGTAGAAGTTGCACCATAAATGGCATGCTAGGTATAACTATTGAGAAATAAAGGTGCAAGAGAAGAGATTAGGACCAGGATTTGGAACGGTAGCTCGTGCTTCGCTGTAGCTTGCTTCATGTTCTATCTGGGCGGAATTTATAGGCAACTTTAGAGTTATTTTTATACGACCTTGCCTTCCTTCGATTTCTCCACATCATATAGCCCGTTGCAAATAAAAAAAGGGGAGCGAGGCCCATCACCACTTGCACCATGCGAGTGGGAAAGCCACCGATCACCCCGGTATGAATGGGATAAAAAGTGTTGAAAATGCGGGCTCCCAAAGGAGCATTCGATGCATTTTCGACGAGTAATACTTCTCCGGTATATTGATCGAAATAGATGAAGCTTCGACCATTAGGATTAAACTCATCAGGCGTTCTCTTGCGCACGACAAGTGGAGCCTGAGGTGTTTGAGGGAAAGTTACCCACGTAGTTGGGGCAGGAAGAACGTGGTCCGCATGATTCAACAGTGCGTCAAGGGAAGGTATAGAGTCCGCAGCTTCGTCTACTCTTGAATTGGGCGGGGAAGGTCTTGGCGCACTGGCTGTCAGGGAATTGATGAGCTCTGCTACAGCCTTGTTGAAAACCAAAGAAACGCCGGTGAATGCAACAATGATCAAAAAGATTATGGTATAGGCGCCAAAAGCGCGATGGACATCGAAAATAAATTTTTTCCAGGGCGCCGACCAACCTATTTTAAAGCCTCTGGAAATATTTCTTATTCCATTGGGCGGCCACCACAGGAAAAGACCCGTCCCGCACATACAGATCAGTAGCAAGGCGCTAACGCCGAGGATGTTTTTTCCAAGCTCGCCGCTCAGCAGTTCCGTATGCACTAAAGCGATCCATCCCATAAAGGTATCTTTCTGTCGATGCCCGCCGAGCAATTCCCCATTGTAGGGATTCACGTATACGAACAGGTCGTGAGCGCTGTTCATCCTGAGCACGTAGGTTTCCTGCGGAGTCCGCGGCATGCGCAAATAAAGAAGTTTATCCTCAGGGTATGCTCGCTTGACCGTATCCAGCACAGCCTGTACCGGAATGCGTTTCTCGCCTGGCGCTGTTTCCATAAGTTCAGGATGAGTAAGCCCTTCAATTTCGTCGCGGAAAACGATCATGCTCCCGGTCAAGCCGCTCAGTAACAGAAACAATCCTGCCGCCAATCCGATATAGAGGTGGAGATTGAATATAACGCGTCGCAATTTCATGGCGAATATCTTAAGTTGACGTCGCACCATCCCGGTATCACCTCTTTCGAAGTCGAAGGGTGATCGCAACTTCCGGGACGTACTGCTGAGGAGCCACTGCTCCTCACAAGCGTGTGGGTGTTGAAGCAAGAGTTATCCGATACGCCCACACGTTCTTCCAGGTAATTAATGATGCGCTATGCGATTTGCCTGCCCAGCTTCCGTAATCCATTTCTGGCCATGGCGGTGTATTCAATCCTCCAGACCAAGGTCTTTCTTTATTTCTGCGGAGGAGCGGATTTTTTCCTTGCCTTTGCGCACGCGTTCGAGCACGTCTGCCGCGAGGAAGTAATCCTCCATGTCATCGAGCCCGCGTTCGATGATTTCCCGCAGATAGAAAGCCTTGGAACGTCCCGTTTGCGCGGCGAGGAAGTTCAACCGCTCCTCGATCTCTGGGGTAAGACGGATTGAAGTGGGCATGGGTATTATCCCTGGATGAAATACGGGTATTCATTGTATCTGAATTTCCGGTCTGACACTTTCTTGTCATGAGCAGCAATAACAGGCTATATACCCTAGAATTAAAAATGCCCGAACAATGTCAAAGCCAAAAAGGGGGATGAAATGATATATAAAGTTCTCATCACGCCTGTTGAGCCATCGATTGATGATCGTCCCAATTTCAGCGGCCTTCTTGCCGATTATGAAATTGAAGCCAGTTCAGAGACCGAAGCTGAAGAAGTGGCCTTTACCCGGTTTTGCCAGGAGAGCCCTTTTCGCTCCCACAATCGCGATGACTACACGATCAGTGTGAACTGAGGCAACCTCCAGAAGGTACAGCACTCATAAGTACGCTGCGGCGCCATATGGAATGATGACCTGTCGAGAAGGATGATGCCGCGTCTGATTCTTTTGATTTTCATAGTGCTTGTGTAGGTCGGGCTTCGCCTGACGATGATGACTGCGCGCATCACGCGCTCTTGTAATTATCGCAAGCACCCATATCTTCCTGGCAGGAGGCATGGAATCCCGGAAAAAGGGTATTCCTCAGGTTGCCAAGACATTAGCCGTAGTCATACGAGAGTTGGCTGTCGTTGCTTGTTGGTTGTTTCGCGGCAGGCGGGATGGGTAAGGTGTCGTCAGCGTAGAGGGTGCCCGCCCGGGTAACCGGATGACAATGGCTTCTCCTGGCTATAAGCGCTTCATCGGGCAGGGCCGTTCTGTCCCCTGAGTTTGAATCGAATCGAGTTGGAGTGGTCAAAGAGGTTGCCTGGGGAGGCGAATGGTAGGGCAGCAGGGCAGTAACTTGTTCGGGGACTCCTTAAGGTATAATCCCGTTTTTTTTCGTTCAGCTTTCTTTGTTGGAGGATTGTCATGCCGATTTATGAATACCGGTGTGGGTCTTGTGGTTTTGAAAAGGAATATCTGCAAAAGGTGAGCGATGCGCCGGTGGCGGCTTGTCCCGCCTGTGGCAGCGATGCGTTTAACAAGCTGATTTCGGCTGCGGGTTTTCAATTGAAGGGCAGCGGCTGGTACGTTACCGATTTCAAGAACAAGAATGGCGCGCAGTCCAAGCCCAAAGCCGATGCGGATACATGCATGGCGAAGAGCGAGAGCGCGCCGACCGGGGATAGCGCATGCCCCGCCTGCACGACTGACTGACGAGTGACGAATCGGACTGACTACTGATATGAAACGTTATTTCATCACCGGGCTGCTCATATGGGTACCTCTGGGTATTACTGCCTGGGCGTTGAAATTCCTGATCAGCACTATGGACCAGTCGCTGTTGCTCCTGCCATCGAGCATGCGTCCCGAAAGCCTCGTAGGCATATACATTCCCGGCGTGGGCACGGTGCTGACGCTGCTGGTTGTTTTTCTTACCGGCATCTTCACCACCAATATCATCGGGCAGCGGCTGGTGATTTTCTGGGAAGGCGTGTTATGGCGCATTCCCGTTGTAAAATCGATTTATTACGGCGTGAAGCAGGTCAGCGACACGCTGTTTTCAAGCCAGGGGGAAGCTTTTCGCAAAGCGCTGTTGGTGCAGTACCCGCGCGAAGGCGCCTGGACCATTGCCTTCCTGACCGGATATCCGGGTGGCGACGTAGCCAATCATCTCAAGGGCGAATATGTGAGTGTTTACGTGCCGACCACGCCCAATCCGACCTCGGGCTTTTTTCTGATGATGCCGCGCAGCGATGTAATCGAGCTCGACATGAGCGTGGATGCGGCATTGAAATATATAATCTCGATGGGCGTTGTTGCTCCCGCCAACGGCAGGAAACCGGCGGAGCCGCAGGCAGTGCTGCTGCACCCCCAGGACTCCGTCAGTTCCGCTGGTTCCGCATCCAGCGACAAGCCCTGATTCCTTTTTTTTCTGATTACCGATCTTCCATGCGCACCAATTACTGCGGCCTTATCGACGTCCGATATCTGGACCAGACTGTGATCCTGTACGGCTGGGTACACCGGCGCCGCGACCACGGTGGTGTCATTTTCGTGGATCTGCGGGATCGCGAGGGTCTGGTGCAGGTGGTGTGCGACCCTGATAATCCCACTGCTTTCCAGGTCGCGGAAAAAATGCGCAACGAGTTTGTGGTTAAAGTTACCGGGCGCGTGCGGCATCGCCCGGCGGGAACCGTCAACCCCAATCTCATCAGCGGGGAAATAGAAGTGTTGGTGAGTTCGATCGATATCCTCAATGCTTCCCTGACGCCTCCGTTCCTGATGGACGACGAAAACCTCAGCGAAGCCACACGGCTGGAGCACCGCTATCTGGATTTGCGACGCCCGCAGATGCAGGAAAACCTGCGGCTGCGCTACAAGGTAGCGATGGCCGTACGGCTGTTTCTCGACCAGCATGGATTCATCGACGTGGAAACGCCGATGCTCACCAAATCGACTCCCGAGGGCGCGCGGGATTACCTCGTGCCCTCACGCGTCAACACCGGGCATTTTTTTGCGCTGCCGCAGTCGCCGCAACTGTTCAAGCAGTTGCTGATGGTTTCCGGGTTCGACCGCTATTATCAGATTACCAAATGCTTTCGCGACGAGGATCTGCGGGCTGACCGCCAGCCCGAATTCACCCAGATCGATATTGAGACATCCTTTCTGGATGAAGCGCAAATCATGCAGATGATGGAAGGGATGATCTGCACGGTGTTCAAAAGTGTGAAAGGTATCGATCTGCCCAGCCCGTTTCCACGCCTGACGCATGCCGAAGCGATGTCGAAATATGGCTCGGACAAGCCTGACATGCGCGTGCCGCTGGTTCTGACGGAACTCACCGATGTGATGCAGGAGGTGGAGTTCAAAGTGTTCCGGGAAGCTGCGCTCAGAACGGGTGGCCGTGTAGCCGCATTGCGCGTGCCTGAGGGGGGCGCATTGTCTCGCAAGGAAATCGACGATTACACCAGTTTTGTCGCAATATACGGCGCGAAGGGACTCGCATACATCAAGGTCAATGCGCTGGAAAAAGGCGTGGACGGCCTCCAGTCCCCCATACTGAAATTCCTCCCTGAGAATGTGATTCAGGTCATTCTCGAGCGCACGGGCGCGAAGGATGGCGATCTCATCTTCTTTGGCGCCGACAAGGCCCAGGTGGTGAATGAGGCGTTGGGTGCGTTGCGCGCCAGGGTCGGGCATGATCGCGGCCTGGCGGAATCGGGATGGAAACCTTTATGGGTGGTCGATTTTCCCATGTTCGAGCGTGATGAGGAGGAAAACCGCTGGAAGGCCTTGCATCATCCGTTTACCTCCCCTGCCGAGGGTCACGAAGATCTGCTTGAGACTGATCCCGAAAAAGCTTTATCCAAGGCTTACGATATGGTGCTGAATGGTTCCGAGATTGGCGGCGGTTCCGTCCGTATTCATCGCCAGGAAGTGCAGTCGAAGGTGTTTCGCGCCTTGAATATTGGAGCGGATGAGGCAAACGAAAAATTCGGCTTTTTGCTCGAAGCATTGCAATATGGGGCTCCGCCGCATGGCGGGATTGCGTTCGGCCTCGACCGCATCGTTGCCATGATGGCAGGCGCCGAATCCATCCGGGAAGTCATTGCTTTTCCGAAAACACAGCGCGCACAATGTCTGCTCACGCATGCGCCCAGTACTGTCGGTGAAAAACAGTTGCGGGAACTTCATATCAAGCTCCGCCACGTATAACCCTGAAGGAATAAAGCAAGGGTAACAAAGGTAAAAGGCGGAAACAAAGAAGCGTGGAGATTGGGAAAACCATTTTTCCGAAAGCGAAGATTTTCTGATCCGGTCCTACTCAGGTGCATGGTGAGAATCTACAAGATTCCGGTTTCCATTCTGGTAATTATCCATACGCCCGACATGCAAGTCCTGTTGCTCGAACGGGCAGATCATCCTGGCTATTGGCAATCGGTAACGGGTAGCCAGAACGAAGGTGAAACACTTGTGCAAACGGCGGTGCGGGAAGTGGCGGAGGAGACCGGACTGGATGCCAGCCGCTACGAGTTGACCGACTGGAACATTGTGAACGAATATGAAATCTACGAGGAATGGCGCTGGCGCTACGCGCCCGAGGTAACCCATAATACCGAGCATGTCTTTGGCCTGCTTGTGCCGCAACCTGTCCCGGTTTCGGTAGCGGCAAGAGAACATTTGCGTCATGTCTGGCTGCCCTGGCAGAAGGCGGCGGAAAAAGTATTTTCCCCCAGCAATGCCGAAGCGATCAGGAGATTGGCAACAGCTGGCGGTAAAAGTAGTAGAGGGTAGTTAAAGGGTAGTAGAGGGCAGAAAAAGGTAGCAGGGGGCAAGCAGCGGAAACACTCCACGAAAATGAGGAACGGGACAAGCCGATCGAACCGATAGCTGATGTGCTGGTCCAATGATACTTTTGGAACCTCTTGGGTTCCTCTGGGGTTCCTATGTTACCTGCGGTTTTTAAAGGAAAAACGGAGTAGGCCATGCAAGCGGAAGCCATTGCCTTTGAACGTTTCGACAGTCTGAATGACGATGACTGCGAGCAACGCATCGTCCAGGCCAAAGCGGCGTTGGGAAAGCGCGCGGTAATACTCGCCCATCATTATCAGCGCCCGGATGTTTACAAACACGCCGATCTTACCGGGGATTCCCTGCAGCTCTCGCGCCTTGCGTCAGGGACTGATGCGGATTATCTGGTGTTCTGCGGTGTCCATTTCATGGCTGAAGTGGCCGATATTCTCTCCAAGCCCGAGCAGATCACCATCCTGCCTGATCTTTCCGCCGGTTGCTCCATGGCGGACATGGCAAGCCTTCTCAAGGTACAGCGCGCGTGGCATGAACTCTCGGAAGTGCTCGATCCCGATGAAGCGGTCACGCCGGTAACTTACATCAACTCTGCTGCCGATCTCAAAGCTTTCTGCGGTGAGCATGGCGGCATTGTCTGCACGTCCAGCAATGCAATGAAAATCCTGCAGTGGTCCTTTTCCCGCAGGGAAAAGGTACTGTTTTTTCCGGATCAGCACCTGGGGCGCTGGAGCGGCCACAAGCTGGGCATTCCACTCGAACAGATGGCGGTGTGGGATTTCGATGAGCCCATGGGCGGGCTTTCACCGGAGCAGATCAGGAATGCAAAAATCCTCTTGTGGAAGGGGCATTGCTCGGTGCACCAGATGTTCCAGCCACAGCACATACTTCGTTTTCGCAACCAGTACCCCGAGGGGAAAGTGATTTCGCACCCCGAGTGCAGTTTCGAGGTATGTAAAAACTCGGATTACGTAGGTTCCACCGACTATATCATCAGGACCATCCGGGAAGCGGAACCGGGAACACGCTGGTTGGTGGGTACGGAGCTGAATCTGGTCAATCGCATTGCCGAGGAGTTCAAGGCCCAGGAAAAAATCGTCCAGTTCATGGCATCGACGATCTGCATGTGTTCCACTATGGCGCGCATCGATCCGCAGCACCTGGCCTGGGCGCTGGAAAACCTGGTTGCGGGAAAGGTGGTGAATCAGATCAAAGTGGCGGCAGCCGATGCAGTTCTGGCGAAACTTGCCCTGGAGCGCATGCTGGAGGTTTCGCGATAATGAAAAAATACAATTGCGCTCCGTCCTGTTCGTCATATGCTCAATAAGCTGCATATCGCCACCTACAACATTCACAAAGGGTTTTCTCATTTCAATCGGCGAGTCATGGTGCATCAGTTGCGCGACAGCTTGCGCGCGCTCAACGCCGATATCATTTTTCTGCAGGAAGTGGTCGGCGAGCACAAGGGTCACGGAGCTCGTTTCGAGAATTGGCCGGAGAGTCCCCAGTACGAATTCCTGGCTGATTCGATCTGGTCGGATTTTGCCTACGGAAAAAACGCGGTCTACGATGAGGGCCACCACGGCAATGCAATCCTGAGCCGATATCCCATCGTGCGCTGGGACAACGTGGATGTTTCGGCGCATCGTTTCGAAAGCCGCGGTTTGCTTCACTGTGAAATAGGCATTCCGCAATGGCGGGAAAATCTTCACTGCATCTGCGTGCATCTGGGCCTGTTCAAAAGAGGCCGTTCCCGTCAGTTACAGTTACTGGAAAAGCATATCGAGGAACTGGTACCCCAAGACGCGCCACTGGTTATCGCCGGAGATTTCAACGATTGGCGCGAAGTGGCCAGTCGTATCCTGGTCCAGCGGCTTGCCCTGGCGGAAGTTTTCGAATTGACCGAAGGAAGGCCGGCGCGTACCTATCCCGCCACGTTGCCGTTGTTCCGGCTCGATCGCATTTATGTTCGCGGCTTTCATATCGAGAGGGCGCAAGTGCACCAGGGGCATCCCTGGTCCAAAATCTCCGATCACGCCGTGCTTTCGGCGCAGATGATCCTCAGATAATGCCTCCTGCATCGCACCGCGAGATCGACACCGCCGTAGCGCTCCTGAAAAAAGGAGGCATTGTCGCTTTCCCGACAGAAACCGTATATGGCCTCGGGGCTGAGGTTTCCAATCCTTCTGCGATCGCGCGCATATTTGAAATCAAGAAGCGTCCTCTGGATCATCCCCTCATTGTCCATTTTGCCGATGCCTCCCGGTTGTCGCATTGGGCCCACGAGGTGCCTCCGCAGGCATGGCGGCTGGCTGAGCGCTTCTGGCCGGGTCCTTTGACCCTGATACTGCCGCGCAGTCGCCATGTGCCGGAAAACGTGACTGGAGGCCAGGATACAGTGGGATTGCGCGTTCCTGATCATCCCGTAGCGCTTGCCTTGCTGAGAGAGCTGGGGCCGGACAGGGCGCTGGCCGCCCCATCAGCGAACCGTTTCGGTCATGTCAGCCCGACAACGGCAGCGCATGTGCGTGAGGAGTTTGGCGACGAGCTGGACATGGTTCTGGATGGCGGACCGTGTCAAGTGGGACTGGAAAGTACCATTGTGGGTTTTGAAGGCCAGACTGCGGTTATATTGCGGCCAGGTGGCATCCAATTGGCAGCGCTGGCGGAAGTATTGGATGGAAATGTGGTGCTTTTCCAAGGGGCAGAACGTTCTGTACGCGTGCCAGGCGCACTCCCTTCGCATTATGCCCCCGCAACGCCGCTCGAGCTCTTGCCGGCGGATCACTTATGGCCGCGCGCTTCGGAGCTGGAAGCAAAAGGTAGGCAGGTGGCAGTCATGGGTTGGCGGCGGCGAGAACATTCTTCGCCCCGGCATCGCCCGGAAAATGAACCGGTCGTATTTTCCGCAATGCCGGAAGAACCGGAGGAATATGCGCGTCAGTTGTACGCCACCTTGCGCCGATTCGATCGCGGACACTTCGATCGGTTGTTGGTGGAGAAGCCTCCGGAGACGGCGGCCTGGGTGGCAATTGCGGACCGACTGCGGCGCGCGAGCAGCAGAACATACTCCGGCGCGGAAACGGATGAGCAAAGCAGTTCATCCCGGACCCGGGAGAATGAGAATGAAACCATTTATGGGCAAACTGGATAAATAACGATTTTATGGACAACAAAGTTCGCGCAGTACTGTTTGATGTGGATGGTACGCTGGCTGACACGGAGCGTGATGGTCATCGCCCCGCTTTTAATGCCGCATTTGAAGAACTCGGCCTCGACTGGGAGTGGGATGTCGATCTTTACGGCAAGTTGCTGGCGATCACGGGTGGCAAAGAGCGCATCCTTCATTTCATGGAATATCACGTTCCCGGGGAATTGAACAGAAGCGGGCTGGGTGACTGGATCGCGCGCCTGCATAAGATCAAAACCAGGCATTATGTCAGCATGCTGGAAAGCGGCGCCATTCCATTGCGGCCCGGGGTTGCCCGCCTGATCCGGCATCTGCGTGACAGAAACATAAAAATCGCGATTGCAACCACCACCACTCCTGAAAATGTGACCGCGCTTTTAAAGTCCACCCTGGGGGAAGATTCTCCCGGCTGGTTCGATGTTATCGGCGCAGGAGATATCGTTCCGGGAAAAAAACCGGCACCCGATATCTATCACTGGGTGCTGGATCAACTGGGATTGCCGGCAGAACAGTGCATTGCCGTCGAAGACTCGGAAAATGGGCTGAGAGCATCGCTTGCCGCGGGGCTTGATACCGTGGTCACGGTAAATGGATATACCCGCTTTCAGGATTTCACGGGAGCGAAGCTTGTCTTGTCCGACCTGGGGGAGCCGACGAAGCCCTTCAGCGTGCTGGAAGGAGAGGCAGGAGAGAAGGGTATAAATGGCATAAACGGCAATGGCTGGGTGGATGTGGACCTGATGCTGAAGCTTAAGAGGTGAACGGGGTGAACGCTTGAGGAAGCGGTCGAAGAGAATTATGTCCGATTCTGCGGACGCTCATCACCGGTTTGCATCATCCCAAATTGGAATTGTCACCTGGAACAGGTAGTATAGTAAGTCACTCGTGACTTATCCAGGCACCCAGGCCATCCTGATAAGAAGAACAAATGCTGCAAGCCCGCACAATCAACTATTCACGGCGCCTGCTTCAATTTTTTGAAGGTGTGGGTCTCGTCGTGATTGCGCTCGCCACCATATTTGCGGGGTATCAGGAAACCATGCTGATGATTCACAACGGCAGGGTGACCCTGGCGGATTTGCTGCTCATGTTTCTCTACCTCGAAATCCTGACGATGGTCGGGCTTTATTTTGAATCAGGCAAGCTGCCAGTAAGGTTTCCCCTCTATATCGCCCTGGTGGCATTGGCGCGTTATATAACCGTGGACGTCAAGGAGATGGACAACATCCGCCTGTTGGGTGTTTCTGCCGCTATCGTGCTGATTGCGCTCGGGGTGCTCGTCATCCGTTACGGACATGTGCGCTATCCCTACGTGGAAGATCTGGAGGAACTGGCAGAGGCGGCTTCCAAGGAAAGAGAACAAAAAATTCACGATTGATATGGAAGGCCAAATCAACAAGCCCCTGGTGGGTGTCATCATGGGCAGCAGCAGTGACTGGGAGGTCATGAAGCATGCTGTGGAAATATTGAAGAAATTCCATGTGTCTTACGAAGCGGAAGTGGTTTCCGCTCATCGAACCCCTGATCGCATGTTCCAATACGCGGAAACTGCCGGCGAGCGGGGGCTGAAATGCATTATTGCCGGTGCAGGCGGGGCAGCGCATCTTCCGGGAATGGTCGCCGCCAAAACGCTCCTGCCCGTGCTGGGGGTGCCGGTTACTTCCCGGCAGCTTCAAGGGCTGGATTCGCTTTTGTCCATAGTACAAATGCCGAGGGGAGTACCGGTTGCCACTTTCGCCATAGGCGAGGCGGGCGCGGCTAACGCGGGGTTGTTTGCCGTTGCGCTGTTGGCGGTGGAAGATGCGGGACTGGCCAGGCAGCTTGCCGAGTTTCGGGAAACCCAGGCGGCAACGGCGGCTTCCATGATCTTGCCACCCTCATGAGTACCCGGCCCGGGGCGATGCTGGGGTTGCTGGGCGGCGGCCAGCTCGGCAGGATGTTCACCATGGCGGCCCAAAGCCTGGGTTACAGGGTAACTGTTCTTGATCCCGAGGATCAGAGCCCGGCGGGCAGCATCGCTGAGCGGCACCTGCGTGCCGATTACCTCGATAGCGAGGCATTGAATGAGCTCGCCTCCACTTGCGCAGGCGTCACTACCGAATTCGAAAACGTACCTGCCGAGGCACTCAGGATACTGGCTGAACGTTGCATCGTCAGTCCGGCTGCCAGGAGTGTCGCCATTGCGCAAGATCGCATTCTGGAGAAGAATTTTCTCGCTGCCAACGGTTTTGGAGTCGCGCCCTATGCGGTGATCCAGAATCCACAAAATTCAAATTCACAGCCCCCGGCCCCTTCGGGAGCAGTGTTCTCCCAAAAGCAGCCGCAACTTTTTCCTGGCCTCTTTCCCGGCATTCTCAAGGTAAGCCGGTTTGGATATGACGGCAAAGGGCAGGTACGGGTAAGTAATGCATCGGAGCTTGACAGCGCATTTGCAGGTTTGAACCGGGAACCTTGTGTCCTGGAAAAACTGCTGCCCCTGGAGCGCGAGGTGTCCGTCATCGTATCCAGGGGATTTGATGATGAAGTGGTTACCTTTCCCGTATCCGAGAATCAGCACTGCAACGGCATCCTCGATATCAGCATCGTTCCTGCCAGAGTATCGCCTGAAATTGCCCAAAATGCCTGCGATATTGCAGTTCGCATTGCCGGGAAGCTGGATTATCGCGGCGTATTATGCGTCGAGTTCTTTGTGCTCGCGGATGGGCGGCTGCTGGTGAACGAGATCGCTCCTCGTCCTCATAATAGCGGACATTACTCGATCAATGCCTGCATTACCTCTCAATTCGAGCAGCAGGTGCGCATACTTTGCGGAATGCCCCTTGGCAGTACTTCCATGCATGGAGCGGCGGTAATGGTGAACCTGCTGGGCGATCTCTGGCAGAAGGGAGAGCCGGAGTGGGAACAGGTGCTGCGGCATCCCGAGGTCAAATTGCATTTATACGGCAAGCGCGACGCCAGGCCCGGACGGAAAATGGGACACTACACGGTGTTGGCAGAAACGACCGATGCTGCGTTGCGGCTTGCGCTGAAAATCAAGCAATCGCTGCAATCCTCTCATAGCACTCTTGAAACACATGAGCATCCCCGGAACGAAAGCCGGAACTGACCAGCCCGCGCTGTTTGAAACGAGCATACGAAGCCTGCCGCTTCTGCATCGCGGAAAGGTACGGGATATCTATGGCGTGGATGAAGACAAGCTTCTGATCGTCCAGACGGACCGGCTTTCCGCATTCGACGTGATCCTGCCTACTCCCGTGCCTGGCAAGGGGAGGCTGCTGACTGCCTTGTCCAGTTTCTGGTTTGAAAAACTGGAGCATATCGTTCCCAACCATCTCACCCACATCGCGCCCGAATCCGTGGTAACGGAAGACGAACGCGGGCAGGTGACCGGGCGGGCGTTTGTAGTAAAGCGGCTCAAGCCCCTTCCGATCGAGGCGATCGTGCGTGGTTACGTCGTTGGTTCCGGCTGGAAGGATTACAAAAAAAACGGCATGATCTGTGGTATTCCGCTCCCTGCCGGGCTGGAGGAAGCCAGCAGGATACCGGGCGGAGCCATCTTTACCCCCTCGACCAAAGCTGCGCAGGGTGCGCATGATGAAAATATCCCGTTTGCGGAGGCGGAAAAGCTGCTGAATGAAGGGAGGGAAGGACTGGCCGCGCAGGTGCGTGATATAGCGCTGGCTTTGTATACCCAGGCGGCGGATTATGCGATCACAAAAGGCATTATTATCGCCGACACCAAATTCGAATTCGGTCAGGATCAGGCCGGCAGGCTCTATCTCATCGATGAGGCGCTTACTCCCGATTCATCGCGCTTCTGGCCTGCTGACCAGTACGCGCCGGGGAAAAACCCGCCGAGCTATGACAAACAGTTCGTGCGTGACTGGCTTGAGACGCAGAACTGGAACAAGAAAGCGCCCGCTCCAGCCTTGCCTCCCGAGGTGCTCGCCAAAACAGCTGAAAAATACCGGGAAGCCCTTCATCGCCTGATGGGCTAAACACCTAGAAAAGCCGGATCAACATCCTCGTTCCCAGCAGATAAAGTAGTACCACAAAAATTTTCCTGAGCGTAGCCGTCTGCATGACGTGCGTCGTTTTTGCGCCTATGGGTGCGGTCAGCGTGCTGCCCAGGACGATCCACCCCAATGCCGGCAGGTAAACGTATCCCAAGCTGTATTCCGGCAGCGGTTCGGGCTGCGCCACGCCATTGATCATGTAGCCGACAGCCCCTGCCACGGCGATGGGGAAACCTACCGCGGCAGCGGTACCGATGGCATGTTGCAGCTTCACGTTGCACAGGGAGAGAAACGGGATCGTCAAAAGACCCCCTCCGATTGCAACGAAGCTTGAAATCGCGCCGATGACGCTCCCCGCGGCAAGCATGCCGAGCCTTCCCGGAAGCGTACGGCTGGGTTTGGGGCGGATGTTGAGCAACATCTGCGTTGCCGCGTAATAAATGAAGACGACGAAAACGATGCTGAGAAAGCGGCTGGATAGCATGCTCACCACCGTTGCGCCTCCAAGCGTTCCCAGGATGATTCCCGGCGTAATGAATTTCACGACTTGCCAGTTCACTGCACCGTGAACATGATGAGTGCGCAAGCTGGCGGCGGAGGAGAAAATGATGGCCGCCATGGTGGTGCCGAGAGCGAGGTGAAGGATACGGTCCGGTGGGAAGTCTTGCGCAGTAAAAATAAAGGTCAGCACGGGAACGATGACCAGTCCCCCCCCTATGCCCAGCAGGCCGGCAAAGAAGCCGACCACGGTGCCCAATATCAGGTATGCCGGCCACCACTCCACGTTAAGCCATACCGCCGCAGATACCGGAATGCGAAGTTGTACAACAGTTGCCCAACCTGGAAATCTTCCGGGAGTCCGTCATTACAGAATTCCCATGATGAAATCCCATTCTGCCGGATCGATCGGCGTAATAGACAGCCGGTTGCCTTTTTGCAGGATACGCATGTTCCCAAGCTCGGGGTAACCACGCAACTCCTTGATGCCGACCAGGCGGGTTTTCCTGACCAGGCGCACATCCACGTTGAACCAGCGCGGATTTTCCGGCGTGGCTTTCGGATCGAAATATTTGTTCTCCCGGTCGAACTGGGTGGCATCCGGGTAGGCCAGCTTGCTCACCTCCGCAATCCCGGCGATTCCCGGCTCCTCACAGGTAGAATGATAGAAAAAAACTCCGTCGCCGACGCGCATCTGGTCACGCATGAAATTTCGCGCCTGATAATTGCGCACCCCATACCACGCCACCGCCTGATCGGGCATCGAGGCGAGGTCGTCAATACTTACGTCGGAAGGTTCCGATTTCATCAGCCAGTAACGCATTTCCATCATTAACTATACTTAGGTCGGAATTCAGTACTTGTGAAGTTGAACGGGCTTTTCAGCAGGATTGCAGAATTCCCCTGGTCAAAATTTCCTGAGTGGGAGGCTCTCAGATAAACAATCAATATTACAGCAAGACGGAGGAGCAATGATAAACAATAAGTTAATGAATCGTCTTCTGAAACTCCTGTGGCGGATAGGTGAAAGCTGGCCGTGGCTGGGCAGGAAATTAAACGAATTCGCAATCAATCGGGTAGTAAATGTTTGCCGCCACCGGCCGCATCCCTGGAGCACCGTTCACCCCTATACCTCCTGGACTGCGCTTACAGATCAGCACTGGAGCGCGCGCCATTTGCCGGCGAAGAAGCAACCGGCCCAGCTTCCGTCTTCCAGCGAACTGCTCGGGCTTTTCAGGCAACAGGGCGGAGAGCAGCGATTGTCCGACAAATCCACCCTGCTCTTTCCTACGGTTGCCCAATATCTGACCGACGGTTTTATCCGCACGCGTATGCCTAAGGCAGGAGAACCCGAGACAGTCCGACTGCAAAATACATCCAATCACCAGATCGACATGTGTCCGCTATACGGAAGGCTGGCAGAGCAGACAGCCGCCCTTCGTGTCAAAAGCGAAGCGAAAGGCGAACGAGGCCGATTGAAGTCCCAGTTTATCGGCGGAGAGGAGTTTTCGCCTTTCCTTTTCGATAACGGAATACTGAAGCAGGAATTTGCCATTCTCGATGAGCCCCTCGGATTGGAGGGAGCATTGGATAGTGCGCCTGAACGCCGGGAAGAGTTGCGCGCGCATATTTTTGCCTTTGGAGGAGATCGAACAAATGCCGTTCCCCAGGTGGCGATGCTGAATACCTTGTTTCTGCGGGAACATAACCGGCTTGCAGGCGAAATAGAACGCGCGCACCCGCAGTGGGATGATGAGCGCGTTTTTCAGACTGCCAGGAATAACGTCATCGTGATCTTCATCAAGATTATCGTGGAGGAGTACATCAGCCATATCTCCCCCCTGGTGCCATATCGGGCCGACCCTTCAGTGGCTTGGAATGCCCCCTGGAACAAACCGAACTGGATCACGACCGAATTCAGTTTGCTGTATCGCTGGCATTCGCTCGTTCCGAATGCCATCACCTGGAATGGGCACTCGTATCTCCTGGGAGAAACTTCCATGAATAACAAGCTGCTGCTGGACGGAGGGTTGCGACGCGCCTTTGCCGACATGAGCAGCCAGCGTGCCGGTCGTCTCGGCCCTTTCAACACAGCTGAATTCTTATGGGAAATCGAGACCCGGGCAATAGAGCAGGGGCGTCTGGCAGAATTGGCTCCCTACACCGATTATCGTCATTATGTTTCCCTGGAGCGTCCCCAGGATTTCGCGGATATCTCCACGGATCCACGGGTAGTCGATTTTCTGAGAAAGACGTACCGGCGCGTAGAGGACATCGATTTTTACGTCGGCCTGTTTGCCGAGGATCTGGTGGAAGATTCCCCTCTGCCATCACTCATGCTCCGAATGGTGGCGGTGGACGCTTTCTCCCAGGCTTTGACCAATCCCTTGCTGTCACAGTACGTTTATAACGAAGAAACCTTTTCCGCTCCGGGCTGGGCCGCAATCCAGAGCACGGGAACATTTCGGGATGTTCTGGACAGGAACACACCTTCCGATCAGCGTGGGGATTTATACGTCGGCTTGACCTTGCCTGGCTGGATGCCTTCTTCCTGAAAGCAGGTTCCCTCTCAAACGCGAAGCTTACACACCCTACCGCTTTATTCAGGGGCTGGTGGTCGAGATCAGAATAAGCTGCTTGATAAATTCGATAATGCGGCCATCATCGATATGGGTATGATCCGGAATCAGGTTTTTATCGACTCCAATAACGAGGTAGGGATTGCGTGCGGCTGATATGTTGCTCCTTTCCAATGTAAGGTTCGCAATAGGGATCTTGCTCCCAGGTTTGTCGTCTTCCCATGCGGACTTTGCTGCCAGGCCGGAACTGACACTCTCACTACTGCTCGCTTGGCTCGCAACTCCCTTCGGCAGAGCATGGGACGGATAGAGCCTGTGAGTCTCGTACGGCTGGAAGAGGCCAACGGCGGTTACATTTGCCTCACCCTCGTCGATGATTTCTTCCTGCCGGGTTACGGCATTCGTTCGTCTGATGTCGCGATCCTTCTCAAAAAAGGTAGACAGATGGCGGCCAATGGGAAACGAGTTGCCAAGGGCCTTATCGGCTTCGGATGTCAGTAAGGCCATGACCGGCAACTGGGACTTGAAGTAAGTGCCACGTTCTGTTGACATATCACTGAGCGATGCAAATTGTAAGGCTTCGAAGGCGGGGTTTATGAGCACAACCAGGTTCCCGAACCCTTCCACATCGCTCTGCACGCCCACCGGCCCCATTGTGCGAATGAACCGGTTTTCGAGTATTTGAACCAATGAAGCATGTACGATGGCTCCGCCGAAGCTGTGCCCGACAATCACCAGACGAGTGTTGCTGTTACCCTCCGAGACATTTTCCTTGACGCGCTTGAGTAGTTCGAGGCGGCTCAATACCTCGGTAACGCCGCCCCGGCTGACTTTCTGTGCGGTATTTTTCCGGTCCCAGAAGGTCAGATCCTCAACCAGGGGCATGGTAATGGACTCACCGCGCCAGGCTAAATATATACCGGCTACCTGTCGTGCCGGTCGCCCCGTTTTTTGGCTGATAAGAAGTTCATTCTCACTCAACCCGGCAAGAACGTTACGAAAAGTCTGGATATTTTTGTCGTCATGCTTCGCATTATGCTTCCAGCCATGAACGAATACTGTTATCAACAAATCCTTGCTGGCGGCTTCAGCCGAAAGCTTATCGATAACGGACCACATTTGCTTTCGATCCCAAAGCTGGCCCTGGTCATCGAACTCAATAAAATTTAAGAGATATCGGGCTCCATCTGCTGTGGGAAATTCCAGGATCGCGTGGTTTTCGCAGTCCTGAGACAATTCCGGGGTCGGGTTAACGCATAAATCATACTCCGTCCGATACTGTACAAACGGCGCACACCCGCCAAGTACCATCAGGAGAATGAGAACAGTGACATGCAATTCGATGGTGTGGAATTTCATGGTATTTATTTACTCCGAAGAGATGTTCTGGTCAACACTATATCAGGGGAATGGTCATGTGTTGCTGAAACGCGTTTCGTATCGGGTGGAAATCCGAATATTCCACTGCCAAAGACGGGAGACGCATTCATAATGAAGATTAGCAGTATATGCCCATGTTGATTTGGCAAAGTGCATTTTCGGATTTGTTACCGCAGATCAGAGCTTACAATCCAAGTGGGTTGCTGCCATGAAGCCTGAAAACGCCAGACACCAGCTGGAACGACGTGAATTCATAGTCTCTACACTTTCGGCAGGACTCGCCATGGCGGTAGGTCCGCTTTACGCCCAAACCATGAGGGACGGCCTCCAGATTTCTGTAAAGAATGGTGATCAGGCCGCTCCTGGACCTCGATCGCCGGGCGGTCATACTCCAATCAAATTATTTCTCTGTGGCGATGTCATGACGGGCAGAGGCATAGACCAAGTCCTGCCTCATCCAGGCAACCCCATCCTTTTTGAGGCGTACATGAAAAGCGCAACAGGCTATGTTGAGCTTGCCGAAGAGGCAAACGGGCCGATTCCACAACCTGTCCCTTTTTCCTATATCTGGGGAGATGCGCTTGCTGAACTCGTACGCAGAAAACCTGACGTTCGCATCATTAATCTCGAAACCGCGGTTACCCGCAGTGGTGACGTACAGGACAAGGCAGTCAACTACCGCATGAACCCCGACAATATCCCCTGTATCACTGCTGCCCAAATCGATTGCTGCGTGCTGGCGAACAACCATGTCCTGGACTGGGGGTATGCTGGTCTTGCCGAGACGTTGAAAACACTCAAACGAGCCGATATAAAAATAGCTGGTGCCGGCCTGAACGTTCAAGAGGCACAGAAATCTGTCGAGTTCGCCGTCCCTGGAAAGGGGAGAGTCCTGGTTTTTTCATTTGGATCGGAAACAAGCGGCATACCGTGGAGCTGGGCAGCTCGGGCAGACCGACCAGGTGTGAATCTGTTGCCTGATTTTTCAGCAAAAACGGTTCGGGAAATTCGCGACAGAATAAAACAGATTTGCGTGCCGGATGACATTGTGGTTGCTTCGATTCATTGGGGCAATAACTGGGGTTATGCAATTCCAGTTGAGCAACAGGACTTTGCCCGTGGCCTGATCGATGAAGCGGGTGTTGACATCATTCACGGCCATTCATCGCATCACGTGAAGGGGATCGAGGTTTACAAGGGAAAACTCATTCTTTATGGATGTGGCGACTTCCTGAATGATTACGAGGGCATCTCGGGGCACGCGGCTTATCGGGGAGACCTGACATTGATGTATTTCGTGAGCACGGAACCGCAAACTGGCAAGCTGTTCAGCCTGTCGATGGTTCCCATGCAGGTCAAGCATTTCAGATTGAATCGGACATCTGATGATGATGCTTCCTGGCTGAAGAATATCCTGAACAGAGAGGGGAAGAAGCTGGGGACGTCGGTGGAACTGGCGGCGGATAATACCTTGATGCTCCGGTGGACACTCCAGGGATAATGCAAGTCAAGGATGATCTATGAAAGCAGCTCGCTGCTGTGGGCTACCGTCATTACGACTCGCGCCACCCCTGATAATGAAAGAAACTAAGCTATGGGGTGGAAGGGGCCGCGTTCGACGACAGAATCTTAACCTGCAGATGGGCTCAGATACCACCGCCATCAGCAAGCGTATGGTAAAGATCCTGGGTTTCTCATAAAATCCCGCTCTGAAGATATATGACGGTCTTCCAGCCGGAGGGCACGCTCCTGTTGCAACAGTTTGCGTAACCGATGCAATGTTGTATTAAGCGCCTGTTCTGCGGCATCGGCCTTTGCTTCTCGGCCACAGCACTTTGGTTATCCGATCCTGATTAACAGAATATCCGCCAAAAGCACATAAACGTACAGCGGTCGCTTGAACTCGATTGTTAGGTGAGACTCGGTAGTAGGGGCATGAGTTACTTCGCTACGCGAGCCTGATCCCTGGTTTTTGCGTCTTCACGTCCTTGACGTCCTCGTGCATAGATAGACATAGCCAGTATCATCCCTGTGCCAAATATTATGAGGGAGGAGGGTTCAGGGACGGAAGTAGGGCTAGTGAAGCCTTCTGTGATGAAGTGCCCTTGGTTGACAATTACGGGATCCTCCAACGAGGGCGAAAACGAGAAGTGTACATCGAACATTGTCCCGACAGGCCAACCCGGAAAGCTGTGGGTGTAAAATCCAAAAGGCGCTACACCGTTGCCTAGTATGCCCCTATCGTAAATGGCTCGTCGAAAGCCGCCTGCTGGTACAGGGATCTGAAAAGTGGCGCGCGGGAAGGGTTGACCTGCCGCTCCTCTCCCTATTGCTGGGGGTGGCGCACTTAGAAGATCGACTTGGAAATCTTCTGCTGTTCTCATGCGGTCTGAATTTTGAAACGTAAAGGAATCCATCCCTTGCCTGATAGTGATCGGAACGGCATAGCTCGCTTCCGTCATAGCGAAGGTGGCAGTTGCATATAACAGCAGACATCTACACGCAAATCTCATCCCATAAGATGATGTTGCAAGATCCGTAGCCGAATCAACACGATGCTTTCCTCTAAACATGAAAACCTCCTGATGAGAACAGAATTTCATTCGACTGCGCTTCCGCCTTACTACAAATAAGTAGAAAAGAATTTTCCGTTGGCTTGGCAAGCTGTGCACCTATCTAGAAAATCGCTGCTCTTAACTAGCAATTTCTTATTGAGCTCATTCCCCCAACAAAACTCTCTTGCTTTCCTTGCTTTTTACCTACGCCGACCATGGAAGCTTAAGCCCGATAAGGCAGGCCCCGATTTCCGCCGTCTCCTGGTTTTGGCGGCGTCGAGTATAGATAACCAGAACTACTACACCGACACTGAACAGAAGGAAAGGTGTTGGCGCTCAGGAATTGCAGATGCGGATACATCGTACTGGAATACAGGATCGGCGTCGGAGAATGCGATACTGTTATCCAAGGTAGCATTTTCAATCTGCAACTCGTTACCCAAAACCTTCGCAATAAAGGAAGTACTACTAAAACCATTAGCCAATATGCGTTCCCATCACGCGTCCATTGATAACATCATCAAGGAACGTCGCTTTTGTTATGGTATTCACCACATTAGCCGGGTGTGTGATGAGGTTGTTGGTCTCGCTACCGCCGCCCGCGGTTGAGATAGTGTCGCGAAATCTATTACCGACTGGGCGCGAGACCCCGCCTGGGTCCGTAACTGTGATGACTGCAGGGTATGCCTCCTGCATGGCCATCGGTGCAATGACCATGCAGGCCATCATCATAAGTGTCCACTTCTTGGTATTCATGGTTCCTCCCAGACTCGTAAGACTTGTTAATCGCCCCGTGCGAACCAAACAGCGCCACTGATCAGGCAACGCTATTACCTTTACTATTTAATCCCGGCGAGTTTAATTCCCCGTCCTCTTAGGGCGAAGATTGACTGAAAACCAGCGGGGTTAAGAGCGCAGTTAATATCTTGTTGCTTGCCGGGGTGCTTGATTTAATCAAGAATCCCAGCCCGGACATTCGTAAATATAGATCACCTTTCAATTATTTGCCCTTCAGGTATGGAATGCTTTATCGGTTCCCTCGGTTATGCCAGCCCTTGAAGCGGCTCGGCAACGTCGTGCACAACTGCTCAAGGATGAGCATTGGCTCAATTCCGGCGATGTGCATCTGCAGCAGGGAGGTAGTCCCTCGGCGCCAGGAGCCAACAACACAGCAAGCCGCCTAAGGCGCAAAGGAGAGTTACTTGGCACATGGGATGGACACGAATATCAGCACCCTGCATTTCAGTTCGATCAAAGGACCGGCCGCGTCATGCCGGAGATGAAGGAATTGCTCGAAATCTTGCCTAAGGATCAGAGCGGGTGGCGCCAAGTCGTCTTTTGGCTGTTTCAATCTCATGCACTTCTCGATGGCCTGCGTCCGGCCAATGTCTTTCAAGATGAACCGCAGTCTGTGATCGAAGCGGCACGCCACATTCGCACCTTAGATACAAACTGGTAGAATGCATGCGGTCGTGCCCCGATCCATACACACTGATAAGTGCCGTTATCATGGGTAAAAGTTGAAGAAAAATCTCTGCAAAATGGGGGCATTTATTTTAGGAAATGACAGCAATTACGGGGTCTTTGCGGGAGGGGGCGGAATCCTACGCTAAGCTTCAGTGCACTCTGAGATTTTAAGAAGTAGAAGACAATTGGTTCTGGAACGGTTCTTCGATTAGCTCGAAGACACCGGTTGCTGGATCACGGACCAACAGGCGACCGGCGGCAATTCCGAAGAACGCGCCGTGCAGTTCGAGCTGTCGACGCTCCACGCGGCTCTGCACCCAGGGAAACGTCATCAGGTTCTTGAGGCTAAGTTCGACTGAGGCAAATTCGAGCTGGCGCAAATAATCGTCGTGACTGTGCTGCTCCTTCTGATCCAGGTTATCAGCCGCCGGGGCGATCTGCGACATCCAGCGACCGATGAAATCGCCCGGCGACAATGGCTCCTGCTTGTCGGCGAAGGCACGGATGCCGCCACACTGCGCGTGTCCGAGTACGACGATATGCTTGACGTGCAAGGCTTGTACGCCAAATTCCAGCGCGGCACTTGTGCCGTGTTGGGTGCCGCCATGCGGCTCGTAAGGTGGAACAATGTTGGCCACATTTCGGGCAACGAGCAATTCACCGGGTGCGGCGTCGAAGACTACTTCTGGTGATACCCGCGAGTCGACGCAACCAATCACCATGATCTCGGGGCGTTGTCCCTTCTCGGCCAGAAGCTTGTAGCGTCCGTGCTCGTTGATGAAACGCTTTTCCTGGAAAGCACGATAGCCATCGATCAGCCGCTTTGGAAACATGACGCTACTCCTATTTTATGTCGGCCGCCCATATCCGCGAACAGTTCGCCGACACGGGCGGCTTTACCGATCACGTCTTTGCCGCATGCGCCATTCTCGGCTATCGGTTCGCTCTGCGCATCCGCGATCTGCCGTCCAATTTGCGTGGGTCCACCTTCGCTCTTCTTGGTGATGGAAGAATTAACGAGCGGGGCTATTTATCAAAGCCGGGTTTTTGCAATGTGCAGACAGGCAAATGACGACAGGGCAGACACCAAGCCGTCCTTTCCTGATGGCAGTACTTTTTCTCCTGGTGCTGACATTAAGCTCCTCCTCTACCTTGAACCATATCCCATAGGGGAACCTCTTCGTGTTTGCTTGCCGCGCATCTTTGACTAATGGCGGGTAGAGACCAAATGTTTTCTCCCTTGTTCTCCTTGGGAATGAGGCACACTGAATACTTAACATCTTGCTACGTCATATTCCACACGTGCCAACTCGACTAAATCATCAGCGGTAGAACCAACGCCGCCGCATACGATAACTAATACCGTTTTATACCCTGATAACGCTGCAGCTTTTTCGTACACTGCAGCGAGCGCAACGCCGCAAGCAGGCTCAACGACAATTCCATGATCTTGCAAAAACTGCAAAGAAGCGGAAACAGCCACCTTGTCTGGCAACACAACGCTTTTGATATGGTGATTTTTGGAGTACGCCAATGCTTGTTCACAAACAATGCGCGCTCCTAACGTCGTCGCAATACTCGATATGTATGCAAGCTCGACAAGGAATCCCGCGTTTAACGATTTCCCATAGGAGTCTGCACCTTCAGTTTCAACAGCGATGACGGGCACACTGGCCCCTCCATTGCGGCAGAGGGAAGGAGTGACCAGGGCCAAGGCAGCAGGTAAATACAAAGGAAGAAAACCAACCCCCGATGCAATCAGGCAGGAGGTAGTCCGTCTTGCAGGAGAGAGGATGACGAAGGCTGCTATTGCTAGTCAATTAAATATCGGGGAAGCTACCGTGTACCGGATTCTCGCAGCAGCCTCAAAGCAAAGAATTCTCTCACTGGAAAGGGGTTAACTAACGAATGGTTGCGCGTGCACGCTGGGAAACGGCGCAGCGCTGGTATGAGGCTGAGCTTGTTCGTGACTTACTGGGCGACTGGGTTCTTATGCGTCGATGGGGCAGTAAAACTTCCAGGCAACAGGGGGAACTGTCCCATCTGGTAGCGGGAGAGGCCGAGGGAAGGCAATTTATTGAACGCATCAATTTAGTGAGGCTACGGCGCAAGCCGGCTTACTGGCGGGTCTATTAATCGCTTGCGCTTGTGCCTGTGGAAAGACTGGAAGATGTGCTGTGGACTGCCCAGGTAGCGCATTGCGTGCCGGGAGGGGCATTCCACAACCTAAGTATTTGGCTACTGCGCGACAACTCGAGATACATTGAAAGCAATCGCATTGAAAGAGGAAATATTGAAAAAATTGAAAGGGCAGGATGTAAAGATGTAGCAAAAGGGAGCCTTTATGCTACTCATCGACTCGCCCCAAAAGGGCAATATTGCAGAACAAGAGATGAGCGTTCAATAACGTTTTAAATTTCCCATCTTCTTTCGTCTCGCCATAAACCCGATCAAACCCAACCCGGCGAGCATCAAGGCATAGGATTCAGGTTCGGGAATAGTAGTAGGAATAGCAATAGCAATGACTTGACCCCTGTTATTGATATCCATTGCCTGACTAGAATCGTCCCTTGAGGGAGGTCAACCAACGAATTGAGGTCCGTCATTCCTTCACCATCAGGACCGGTGATGAAGGCATGCTGATTACCTCCAGCCGTGTAAGAGCCTCCCACCACCTCTCCGGTATCGTTGATACTGATACTATTATCATTGCTCCAGTCCCCGACTGTCAAAAACGCGCAAGACTGATGTCGACGACGCCAATGGCTGGCGACGCTGGCGCGTGCGGGTCTGCTGAGTGGAAAAAGTGAGCGGAAAGCTTTGGAGAGGGCGTGCAGGTATTGGGCCAGGAATCGGAACGCTGTGTTCAAGCCGAGCGCGCATGCAAACAGGGAGAAGAAATTGGAAAATTGGCTGACGTAGAGTACCGGGAATTGAGCGCTTCGATTGCAATTTTGGTGTAATCGCAGCAAGCAGGGCGGCAAAATTCCCTGCTTAATCCAACATACGATACTAGAATTCTCCAATAAGAGACATCAATCTATCTGGCAGCTCAGCAAACCATTGTGGGGGTGCACATGAACACAAATTCTGATTCAACGGCGCAGACAGACTCTTCCCGATCTTATTTGACCTTCCAGGATATTCTGGAAACGGTGAGCCATGAACCCGGGCAAGGCCACCTGCTTGAGCAAATCGAAAAAATTGTGAGGGTTCAGCAGCGGGAACGCCTGTATGCCATTCTGTCGCAAATCTCGGAAGACCAACTCCTGCCTGTACAGGTCTTGCTCGAGCGCAACTTCCCGCAGAGAGGAAAATGCAATTCGGCCTATAACCGCTTTCGTATTCCATCCTGGAAAAGATACGACGACATCTATTGGCAATCGCTAATCGACTATACGATCCTTGCGCTTCGCACATTCAAGGAAATCGACTTCTGCGCCATTCGCGGGAAGCTCGTGTTGCAATATTTTGATATTCCCGGTGGGACGCTCCGGGTTCAGGATGTCATCCGAAGACTGGTCTGGCTGATCGATAATGGCCATTTGTCCGTCGACTTTACGCGATCCCGGTGGATGGAAAGCTGGCGTCAGACTGTGGCGAGCATGAGCCGCGAGGAAATATTCACGGCTGCCAGCATCGTCGAGGTCGTCCCTAAATTGTTGCTAAGCGGAGAATAGATGCTCAGGTCAGGATCTTTATTTAGAGAGGGAACGTCAACCGGTGGGGTCGCTGGCCCTCGATTGGTATCTCTTATCGATCCTGCGAAGGTTATTCGTGGCGGTGCGTCAGATTCGGAAGTGCATTATATTGATCTGACGATCCTCCATCCGATTTCGTGGGACAATAAGATCATGAAGGATGAGGTCTTTGGTCCCATTTTGCCGATCCTGAATACAAAACGCTGGATGAGGTTTTCGCTAAAATTGCGTCCACGCCGCGTTCCTGGGGGGACCTTTATCTTCAGCAGAGATCAAAAACAATCGACCGTTTTGTGGGCAAGTTGTCATCTGGAAGCGGCGCGGTGGACCAAGGCAATATTCATCTGTGCATAGAAACTATGCGGTTCGGAGGTGTCGGGCATCGGGCAGGGGTGGGAAGTATGGATTCGATCAGTTGACACACGCCAAATTCATGCTGATTTCGCCACTGGATGTCGCTATCGACCATCTCTTTCCGCCTTATATGGAAGAAAAAGTTCGAGCATTGTCCATGTGGTTTGACTATTGAATAAGCTAGAAAATGAGGTGACAGCAATGCCCCTTCTTCGGAATGCACCACCTGCCCGTTATCTGGACGATATGAAAGTAGGGCTGCGCTTCGCTGGAGATCCACGTGTCGTGCAGGAACAAGAAATTATTGCTTTTGCCAGGCAATTCGATCCTCAACCCTTCCATATTGACGCCGCCCTGGCAAGTCAAACCTTGTTTGGCGGCCTGATCGCCAGCGGCTGGCACACGGCAGCCATGACGATGCGGTTGCTGCTTGAAGCCTTCCCTATAGGGGATGGCACGATCGGACTTGGCGGCGAAGCGGCGTGGCCCAATCCGGTGCGCGCCAATGATGCCATCCACATCGAAGGTGAAGTCAGCGCCGTCAAACCTTCACGGTCGCATGATGATCGCGGCATTGTCACGGTTCGCACTGAAACCAAAAACCAGAATGGTGACGTCGTACAAACCTTGACAGCCAATCTTCTTGTTTTTCGACGCAAAAGTAAATCCGCATAAAGTTAGCAGTACGGGGCCCAGCGTAGGCCTAGCCCTCATTAATCCTTCTTCTCCCTCTGCTGATCGCAATCCCTCACCTTATCGGGGGGTTAGAGCCTAAGGTGCCGGCCAACTGGTTTCCCCAGCCGGGGTCGTCAAGCCTGATTACATGGATACTCGGTACGATACCGGCCTGCCCCGGTTCCCGGATAATTTCAAGTAGCAGCTGAGCAGGAACACAGTAATTCCGTGAAAGTGCAGATCTCCAGAGAAGGGGGACCTGCACATATCAGACTAGATTCAATCGGAATCAACAAAACCGCCTTGACCTACCCGACCGCCTTCAGGTGGCTGACCACCTTTATAATTCTCGGTCTTCATCAGCTCTTGCTTTGATTTCTTCTTTTCCTTTTTTTTTGCTTCGTTTGTTGCATCACTCTTATTCGAAAGCTTTTCTTCGGTTACTACCGGTTTTCGCGTATTTTTTTCACCGTTAATATTTTGCGACTGAGCATATACCATACTTATGGAACTCAGAAGCAGGGTGTTGATAAAAACGATTGTTTGAAGCTTTTTACTTCCAGAGGAAAAAAGATGGTTCATGGCGGCTCCTTTATTTAATTCACTTCTCATTCAGATGCATTTCTACATGGATTACGAATTTGCGATGAAGTGACCGACTTGAGCTGCCGGGTGAGTCCACTCCGTCCCTTTCATGATTAATGCATTAAGGACTAATCCGTGTGATTTATTCAAAGGGATCTCCTGGCCCATCAAGGTTGACCGGCTCCAGGTAGATTGAGGAACTCGCGGCGCGTCTTCGGTCCATAGGTGAGGAAATGCGGCTGCGGGTGTTCGAGGTAAGCAAGCCGTTCGTGCGCAATGCGGTCGCGCCCGGTATATTTTTTTACTTCCTCAGGACTGATGGAATAAACTCTGGCAGCATTAAGACCAAAAATCTTTGCTCGTAGTTGCGGAGTAATTTCCGGGTAATCGTATTTTGCACGCAACTCAGGTGCGATCTGAAAGGCGCGAAATGCCTGGATCTGGTCTTGCGGTGAGCCATACCAGATAGAATCCGTCCCCCATAGGACGTTGTCCTCCCCGCAGTACTTCAGCAGCTTTCCCAACACGTGCGCCGCGGCTTCAGGGTCGCGCATCAGGTATCGCCAGGTGCTGCCGAGCTCCGCGTAAACATTACTGTTGGGAGGAACATCATTGTCGATGAGTGAGCGGATCAGAGTATCGACGCCGTCATCTGCGCCCCGGCCCTGGAAGGGACCTTCGGGGAAGCTCGTCACAAAACCCGAGTGGTAGACCAGAAATGCAACGTCAGGGAATCTTTTGGCTGCCACACCAATGTCGGTACATTTACTGTGCTCGTAGGATTGCTTGCCGAAAGGCAGCCCCTTGTGCACGCAGATTACTTTCACGCCGAGACTGCGCGCCTTCTCGATGAAGCGCGTGCCAGTCTCATCCGACAGAAAGTAGCCTTTTCCTTCGGGTCCGAACTGTGTATAAGTCTTCCAGGCGGATACGCCCCAGCGGTCCCTCAACTCATCCATCCGTTCCAGGTCACCTTGCTGATTGGGATTGACGCGTCCATGCAGCAGGCGGTGTGTTCCTTCCATTTTGTCGACGATCCTGCGCACTGCGTCCGCCTCCTGAATGGTAAGCGGCTCCGCATCGGGCCGCGATGGCACGAAAGAGAGCACCATCATGTCCGTATCCGAATCAAGGAACACGTCCTTGATGAACTCATCCGGTCCGAGGCACTGCAAATAGCTATGAGAACCTGGTTCCAACCCAAGGGCGCACCCGGTCTTGGGCATTTGGCTCAAAGGTTTTGCACCGGGGACAAGCTTTTGCAGCCACGCGCCTTTCGGGTTCACAAAGTGGCCTTGCACGTCAAAAATGAATTCGCCTTTATCACCGATTCCTGCCTGGGCCAGCGCAGGTTCGAGCGCGGCTTCCTTTGCCAGATCGAAAAATCCGCCTGTCCTGCCCGCGGCAGCATTAGCGGCATTGAATGCAAGAAGGGTGGAAGCGGCGCCACAAGCGGAAATGAGGAAATGCCGCCGTGAAACTCCCAGGCGTTTCGCGTTTGTGTCAGCCGTTTCACGGGCAAGACGATTCGCGGTGAGATTTGCGGGCGATAACGGGACCGGCGTGAATTCTCCGTTGGATGTCGTGTCGAGCTTGATCGGTAGACGATCGCCATCGGGATCGAGGTCCTCAGCTGGATTCCATTTGGATGGATTCATATGGACAATTCTCTCAGAAAGGAAAATAAACACAGAGATACCAGGAATTTTCGGTTCCATGCCTGACTTCAAGGTTAGATCTTGCGCTCCAAGCGATAAGTGCAGGTGATGTCGCCGGCTAATCGGGCATGGCTTCCAAGTCTCTTGGGGGCCATGCCCTTCGCTTCAACAAATTTAGAGCGGGCCGATTACGCTTTTCACCGTTCCATGCATAGGAAAGCAATGCCAGATTGTTGGTCGGTGCGGAATGGAGTTCGGTCCACTGAATTCCTCCCGTATGGCGGTGGTAGTGAAGTCAAACGCCTGATCAGTCTGAGCATCAGGTAGAAAAAATCCGAAATTGGTGCCGCCGATATCGACTGACTTCAGCAGGGCGATCGATACAAGGGAGCCCAGTCTGGTTTTCTCAGTGGTTATCTCATCCGTTTTGAAATCATGTGATACCGTTCCGTCTTTATAGGTCAGCGCGATAAGACCCGGAGTGATACCGGTTGTATACTTGACCTCGGTGTGGTGCCCTTTCAGAATGAATTGCTGTGCCATGATAAGCCTCCAATTGATAGGGTTTGTCAGACAGGATTAAAAAACTGCCTGGGAAGCAGTCCTGTTCAACGTGTTACCGTATAAAAGCCGCGATGCCTGGTAGCGGCAATGGCGGAATGGCGACTCTTGAAGAGTTGTGATGCCGTAAGTTTGTACGTTTTCACAAAGTGATTCAGCCTGATTCAACTTCAGGGTAGTACGTCGGATTGGATTTGGCAAAGGTATCTAACCTTGCTTTTCGGTGCCTGTGCGACCTGATGTGAAGACGTGGGAGGCCAGTACAGCAATGGAATTCTTCCTGGGCAGATGAGCCTGGCGAAGCGTAATCCGGGGAGTCGGCGGGGTTGGATCAACCAGGGTGGAGAAGCCAACAAAAAAAGCGGCATTGCCGCTTTTTTTGCCTTTCCTGAATAAAGTCCCCGCAAATGCCGTCAGGCCGTTTATCTTGAACCTTAAGGTTCAAGGTGGTCACTTGCCGGATGCATCAGGCGCTTCCGCATGGGACGCGCACAACAGCATCGCTCTGGTTCGCAACCGTTTCTCAAAAAGTTGGTTCAAAGAATATAGACCTTAACAAACACCGCAGGGAACGACCCTTGCCACTTCCGCGGTATTCAGCGCAACCCGCAGATGCGACCTCTGTTCGGCTGCTTTCCGGTTTAAAACAGTTTGTCCTGCTCCGGCATGGCAGCATCGAGCATTGCCTGCATATGATCGATTCTACGCCTAAATTCTTCCGTGTCAAAGCCTTCCTTGTTTCTCGCATTGAGCAACTCATGGGTGATGTTCAGGGCTGCCATGACGGTGATGCGCTCGGAGCCGAGTACTTTGCCGCTGTCCCTGATTTCGCGCATCTTCTTGTTGAGATAGGCTACCGCTTGCAGCAATCCCTCGCGCTCTTCATCCGAGCAGCTCACTCTGAATTCCCGCCCCATGATAGTGACATCCAGGGTCTTGCCCGTGCCTGTATTCATTCTTTGCTCTCAGGAATGCGCGACAAAAGAACCTCGAGCCGTGAGGTAGCTGCGCCTATTTTTTCCACCAATATCCGGTTGTGGCTTGTGGTAACTGCCAGTTGCTGGCGCAACTGAATATTCTCGGTGCGCAGTTGCTGGCACAAGCGTACGAATTGAGTGATTTTTTCTTCTAGATTATCCAGTTCCGGTTCCATCAAAGCACTATAGTTTGGAAATCCTCAGTCAGTCAACTGCTAGCATGGTCTTTCGAATGTGGCTTCAGGAAAGGTGTGGAATATATGAGACAGCTCAGCTTCCAGCAAGGGTTTTAAATCATTTCGCATGATTTATTCCACGGTTCTGGTAGAATGCCGCCTCGTTTGAGGTGCCTGACCGCTTCGCGCAGTCAGGTTAAACGGGAACCAGGTCAGGGATCGATGAAGATCCCCGGATGCCTGGGCTGCCCCCGCAACGGTAAGCAGGCGTGGACGTATCAGGGACACCCTCCAGGGTTTCCTAATGCCACTGTGAATTCTCCAGTTCATGGGAAGGCGATGCGTCAAATCCTGCGAGCCCGGATACCGGCCTCGGATGCGTATGGACATATCGCGTGGGGCGGTATCCTGATCGATGTTTCTTTCGTTCGAAGCTCCCGCGATATTTTCCTGTTTCCTTGTTCTCACGGCGGGGATACATATCCCCGGGCAATATCATGGGCTTGTTTCGCAGGCATGTCGTGCCATGGGTTTTCATTTCCGTTCCTTCAGGGGCGTTTGCCGTGTCCAGCGATCCGGCGGAGCGATTGCTTCCGGACGTGGTCGTGACAGCAACCCGCTTCAGCGAGCCCATCGACAAGCTGCCCACCGGAGTTTCCATCGTCAATGCGGAACAGATCAGAAACAGCGCTGCCTCGACTTTACCGGAGTTGCTGCAACAATTGTCTGGCATACACACGAGAAATGTCGATGGCAGTCCCGATCCGCAGATCGACATGCGCGGATTCGGCATCACCGGCAACGAGAACACTCTGGTTTTGCTGGATGGTCAACGCATGAACGAAAATGAACTGACTGGCATTCGCTGGTCGACGATTCCTCTCGATACCATCGAGCGTATCGAAGTATTGCGCGGCAGCGGCAGCGTGGTTTATGGAGCAGGCGCTACCGGCGGTGTCATCAATATCGTAACACGCGCTGCCCGTCCCGGTCGCATATCGGGTACGGGGGGAGTTTCCTTCGGCAGCTACAGCGGCACGGAGTTCAACGGAACATTCAACGCGGCAGGGAGGAATATCGGGCTGGCACTCACGGGCAATGCGTTGCGAACAGACAACTACCGCGTGAATAATGCGCTTCGTCAAGCGAATCTGCAGGGCGATCTGCGTTACCGGTTCAGCAGCGGCAGGGCGTTGCTGAAGTTCGGTCTGGATGATCAGAGACTGGAACTGCCCGCCAATCGCACGGAAGCGCAGTTGCGAACCGATCGGAAAGGTACTTCGACGCCGCGCGATTTCAGCACTCGCGAAGGTGCATACGTCACGCTGAGAGGAGAGAAAGAGACGAGATTCGGTGATCTTGCCGCGGACTTTTCATTCCGGGATAACCATCGTACCGCATTATTCGACGATTACCATCTGGACGGCTTCAACTCTAAAACATTCGTCAATTCCCGCTCCGACCAGTGGCTGTTCAATCCGAGGATGAAGCTGCCATTCACGGCTTTCGGCATGGAGCACGAACTGGTACTGGGCGCGAATCTGGAATGGTGGGATTATCGATCGAGACGGTTTACCGGACCGGAAACAGTGCCAGGTCCGGCATCCGCCGATATTCCGGAAACAGATGTAGTGGCGACCCAGCAAAACCGTGCGATTTATTTTCAACAAGCCTCCACTTTACCTAAAGGTACCGTTCTCAGCCTTGGAGGGCGGTTGCAATGGGTGGACAACCGGGCAAGCGATCATCTCAATCCCGCTCCCTACGCCAGCGGCCGGCAAAGCCGTATGGTTTATGCCTATGATGCAGGTCTTCGCCATCCTCTGGGAGAGGCTTTTTCGGTTTATGGCAGATTCGGCCGCAGTTTCCGGATAGCTACGGTAGACGAAAACTTCAACCAGTTTGGCGGTCCAATGTTCGATTCCAGGGTGAAGATTCTCGAACCGCAAACTGCCCATACCGGAGAACTCGGACTGGATTACAAGCGGGAGTCCCTGCGTGCGCGCGCTTCGCTCTACCGAACCAACCTCAACAATGAAATCAGCTTCATAAACATAGACCCGTTCCTGTTCTTTGCCAACGTCAATCTGCCGCCCACGCGGCGGCAGGGTTTTGAGCTGGAAGGCTCATGGACAGTGACGAGCGCAATCGATGTATTCGGCAACTATACGTTTATCGATGCACGCTTTCGGAAGGGAGATTTTGGCGGTGTGGATGTAGCCGGCAATCTCGTTCCGCTGGTGCCGCGCCATAAGGTTTCGGCCGGCGGCACGTACCGGTTGGGCTCCAATACCCGTGCGGCAGTGGTCATGAATTATGTAGGTGAACAGGTTTTCGATAACGATCAAGCCAACACCGCCACGCGCCGTATGCCGGATTATGTCACTGTAGATCTCAAGGTGACTCATCAGATGAGGAAGCTGCTGTTGAGCATGGCCGTGAACAACCTGTTTGATGAAAAGTATTTTTCCTATGCCATTCGCAATTCAGCGGGCACGAGTTTCAGCGCACTGCCTGCCCGGGAACGCAACGTCTGGCTCACGGTAAAGTATCAATTCGACTGAGCTCCCCTGAGTATCTGAGTACGCTCCGATCCGGCAGCCCCAAGCCCCGCGGTTAGCGTCCCAGTCGCCCCCTGGCTGCCTTTTCTGCGCCTCATGGCGTTGCTCTCCATGTAAATTGTCGGCCTATACGTTCGTCCGCGCTTTATGATCATTCTGATTTCACCGGCAACGGGTCAGAATGGGTCAGGGGAGGATGTCAAAAAGATTTCCTGAACTCTCGTCGCTTTCCACGCTTTATCCGCCGCCAAGGCGAGTGCCATAATACGGTTTTTGCTAAACCTGTCACATCTGCTGCATCTGCTTCCGCGATTCGGCCTGTACGTCTCATGCAAGACACACAAAATAGCGGCACCCGCCAATTATGCCTGCGCCTGATGAGATACGTCGCGCCGTACTGGGACGCGCTCATCCTTGCAACAGCTTGCATGGTTGCGACAGCGGCGACCGTTCCCATGCTGGCGGCACTGGTGCAGCCGACCATGGACGAAGTTATCGCGAACAGGAATCCCGAGTTGCTGCAACTCGTGCTTTTGGGAATCATCAGCTTGTTTGCGGTGCGCGCGGTAGCCGGACACCTCGCGACTTACGTACTCCATTGGGCAGGCAGCAAGCTGGTGGCGGATCTGCTCTGCGAGATATTCGACAAGCTGCTTGTATTGCCCCATTCGTATTACGAACCCTGCCCCGGCAGCAGTCACATTTCGGTCGATCATGTCTCCAGGATAACATCCGATGCCCCGGAAGTGGCGCGGGCTTTTGTCAAGGGGGTGACGGTGATGATCAAAGACACGTTCACTGTCATTGGTTTGCTTGCATGGATGTTTTATCTCAACTGGACGCTTGCCTTGCTGGTTTTATTGATGTCATCCGTGATTCTGCTGGTCACGCAACTGCTTGGAGAACAACTGCGGGAGATGGGACGGGAAAGCGGGCGGGCGATGGAGGGCCTCACCCGGATCCTGAAGGGTTCTGCGGTGAATTTCATGGTGGTCAAGCTCTATGGCGGCGAGCAGTATGAGACCCGGCGCATGAGAGAGCAGGCGGAGGAGACACGCCAATTTTTCATGAAGCGGGTTGCTGTTGCCTCTCTTTATGTTCCTTTGATGCAAACCATCGGTGCTGCTGCCGTAGTTTTCACCCTCTATTTCGCCGCAAGTGAGGCAGTTGCCGGTGAAATCACGGCAGGAAGCTTTGCTTCTCTTATCGCGGCCATTCTGCTGCTGATTGCTCCCGCGAAGCGAATGGCTGAAGTGGAGGAAATACTCCAACGCGGGCTGCTTGCGGCTGGAAGCCTGTTTTCATTACTTGACGGAGAGGTGGAGCCGGAGACAGGAACCATCGTTATTCAGCGGGCACGTGGGGAGCTGCAATTCGAGGAGGTTGGTTACGGCGAACCGGCGGAGCGGAACCCAGGCGCCTCGTTAAAGGTTCATTCCCTGGCGGATTCCGACCCGGCGGCAGCACGGGGAAGCGGACTTCATTCCGGATTGCGCGACGTTACCTTGATCATTCAGCCGGGTGAGACAGTGGCGGTGGTCGGTTGCGCGGAAACCATGGATGTACTTACCTGTATGGTGCCGCGTTTCCTCAATCCCACATCCGGGAGAATCCTGCTGGATGGGCATGATCTCAGGAACATCACGCTGGCGAGCCTGCGAGCCAACATTGCATTGGTATCTCCGCACACGGCGCTGTTCAATGACACTGTCGCCGCGAATATTGCATATGGTGCAATGGGGCGTGCCACTGAAGCACGGATTACATGGGCAGCCCGCGCCGCTCACGCATCCGAGTTCATCCGCAGGCTCCCGGATGGGTTGCAGACCGTGGTCGGGCAGGATGGCGTGGAACTTCCCGTCAGCCAGCGGCTGCGCATCGCCGTTGCGCGGGCGCTTCTGAAAAATGCGCCTCTATTGATCCTGAACGAGAAGCTTGGAATGATGGAGCCGGAGGCGGTACCTCTTGTGCAGGCAGCATTGGATACCGCGATGCAAGGCCGGACCACGTTCGTTATTGCAGATCGTTTATCCACGCTGGAGAAAGCAGACCAGGTCGTCATGGTGGACAAAGAGCGCATCGTGGAAAGGGGTTCGCATCGGGAGCTGATGGCAAGAGATGGAGCTTATACCCGCCTGGTTCGCAGATTGTTTGTTTCAAGAAGTGCGGTAGCAGCCCGGTAAGTTGCAGCAGGTCATGGACGTTCTATCTGTCATGTAGGCTTGGGCTTGGGGGCCAATACGATCAGGATCATTCCTGTCGGTATTTATCAGATCACAGATGCCCAGGTGGGGAGAAGCGCGAGTATCATCTTCTGATGCCGGAGTCGTTTCTGTTCAATCAGGCGCGTGAGCACGGATACATCGAAGACGCGTTTCTGTCGGACGGTACGGAAGATTGCGTGAGGAAACTTTGATTGAGCTTGCGGGGGGAAAGTGAGCTTTATTCTGGCTGAGGAAGAAGGTCGACGCTTCTGGCAGTTTTGAAGGAAGAAAAACTGGAACTGCTTTATGTCGAGTTTCCAGTGGAGCACGGGACTTTATCCAGGTAATCGCGACGTTTTGCAAGGAATCGATTTGCGAGTCACTCTGGCTCTTCGGTGGCGCTTGTTATTGCTCTGGCTGTTCATGCTGGTGGTAAGCTGTGCGCTTGCCTACATCATTCGCGAGGTCTATCTGCTCGGCAGCGAGGTGCAAGCCCAGAAATCGGTGGAACAGACCGCCCAAGCGTGTGCCGCTCTTCAGACCGAATATGCCCGCTCGGTCAAACCGGGCGAGGACGTTGTCGACCGGGAGCTGATGAACGCAGTTTTGAATGTGATTCTGGACAATCTGCCAGGTGTTGAGGGCGGGTTTTGGCATGACTCGAGCAGATTTCTCGCGTATGCCTTTCCCAGTCATGTCGGTACCGAGAAAAAAAAAGATGTTCCGTTCACTGAGCGCAAACGGGTCGAGGCGCTTGCCGGCAGGAGCGTTGCTCGGGGTGTGCCCGTGGTCGATGTGCTGAGTGGAAGCCGTGAAATAGTGGTGCTGGCGGCTTGTCCCGTAAAATCAGAAAGGCATCTGGTGGCCTGGGCAATGGCGCGTTCGCCGGTTGCTGCGGGCAAGGCCTACGACGAAGTAAACCGCGGGCTGGCCCTCCTGCTTGCTTTTGTAATAATCTCGGGCCTCTGGTTGACCTTGAGTCTTTATGACTGGAGTAAATACTTTACCCGAGTCGAACGGGATCTGGCGGAAAATTCTACCAGTGCGTCGCGGGAAATTGCGGCGACGGGAGATGCAGAGCTTGATCGTGTCGTCACCGCGTTTAACCAGTTTCGGGCTAGACTCGATACCGAGCGCGCGCATGCCGCCGAGCTTGGTACCCTGCTTGAGCGTTCGGAACGCTTCACTGCTCTGGGACGGATGGCTGCAGCAGTGGCCCATGAGGTTCGTAACCCGATTGCAGCGATGCAACTCAAAGCGGAAAATGCGCTGGCGCAACCGGATAGCCAACGGCAAGCACTGGAGTTCGTTCTGCGCGAGATAAGGCGTCTGGATGAAACCGTGAAAGAGCTGCTGAAAAAGGCTGAACCGGTCAGCACCCATTCGCGGTTGGTGTGCGTTCCGAGCTGGCTCATGGAAAGAGTCGATGCTTTTACCGAACAAAGCGCCGTTGCGGGGATTGATCTTCGAACAAAAGTCGACGTCGAGTCGTGGAGTTTCGATCCGCTTTCGCTCGGTCGTGCGCTGGATAATCTCATCGCCAATGCAATCCAGCATACGCCGCGTGGCGGCGTTGTCACCGTGGCCGCGAAAAAAAACGCTTCCGATACTGCCATGATCTTGCAGGTCAACGACACAGGCCCCGGTGTCTCCCTTGATATAGAACCCAGGCTTTTCGAACCTTTCACCTCAGGGCGTCGGGGAGGAGTAGGGCTCGGTTTGGCGCTTGCCCGAGAAGTTGCAGTTGCGCATGGAGGCACGGCCCGTTATTTGCGTAAGGCTTCGGGCGCATGCTTTGAGCTGGAGATTCCATGGCTCGCATCCTGATCATCGATGACGATGCCAGTTTTCGCGAAAGCCTTGCGGAAACCTTGTCAGGCCTGGGCCACGAATTATTCCTGGCTGCTGACGGGGCGCATGGACTCTCATTCCTGAAGCGAGGCGGTATCGACGCTGTTTTTCTCGACTTTCGTCTGCCTGATATGACAGGCATGGACGTCCTGCGCGCTATCAAGCGGCTGCCCGGCGATACGCCCCCGGTTGTCATGCTAACCGCCTACACCAGCGTCGATAACACGATAGAGGCGATGAAGCTGGGCGCCTTTGAGCATCTTGCCAAGCCCGTTGGCCGTCAGGCAGTTGAAAATACGCTTGGAGCAGCTTTGGCTTCGAGCAACAGGACAATACGACAAAATCCGGTTCCTGGCGAAGGCGAGTTTGTTGCGCGCAGCGAGCGGATGCGGGAAACCCTCAAGTTGATCGGGCGTGCGGCAGCAAGCGAGGCCACAGTGCTCATTACCGGTGAAACCGGAAGCGGTAAAGAAATAGTCGCCCGTGCTCTGCATCAGCATAGCGCCCGGGCATCGCATCCTTTTGTCGCCATCAATTGTGTGGCAATTCCCCACGAACTACTGGAAAGTGAACTGTTCGGTCATGTCAGAGGGGCTTTTACCGGCGCCGCTGCAGCTCACGCTGGCATCTTCGCTCAGGCGGAGGGGGGCACCTTGCTGCTCGATGAAATTGGTGATATGAGCGTCAACCTGCAAGCCAAGCTCCTGCGGGTGCTCGCAGAAGGAGTAATCGTACCGCTGGGCGCGGAGCATGCGCAGGCAGTAAATGTCCACCTGCTTGCTGCCACCCATCGTGATCTAGGGCAGCAGGTTGCGGAAGGCAGGTTTCGCGAAGATCTGTTTTATCGACTCAACGTCATCAATATTCATGTGCCGCCATTGCGCGAACGACGCGAGGATATTATTCCGCTGGCCGAGCATTTTCTTGCCATGGCAAGCGATACGCCAAAAGCGCTTTCGGCAGAGGCTCGGCAATATCTTGAAATGCACTCATGGCCAGGCAATGTGCGGGAGCTCCGAAATGTAATCGAACGGGCAATGATTCTTGCCCGGGGCGCTTCGATCGAAGCGGAGGACCTTGGCCTGGTTAAAACCCCTGCTCCTCTCGCGTTACCGGCAGGAGCTCCGCTTATGAGTGACCTTCCCAAAGCGCTGGCCCAGCTTGAAGAGGTGATGATTCGCGCGGCGATTGCCGAAACCGGCGGCAATCGCACAGAGGCCGCGCGACGGTTGGGTATCCGACGTCAATTGCTCTACGCGAAACTGCGGCAGTACGGGATCGAGCCCTAAAGATCGAATCTGTTCGTTCGACGAACTTCAATGTCCCCAAAGCGGACAATTGGCCATAGTCTTATTGGGACATTCCTTATTAATCAATCTCCTGGTCTATGGCACAGGGCTTGCATATATATCTTATGTACTCCCTTACATAACTCCTCGAACTGGAGACGAACATGAAAACTTCTCATATATTATCTGTTTTATTGATGTCGGCAATGTCTTTCACGCCCGCCGTACAAGCTAAAAAGGGGCAGGATAGCGCTGATGAATTCCTTCACGTGCAGGCTTTTTCTCCCGCCGCCCCCGCAGCCGAGGGCAAGGTGAGTCGCTTGCTGGTCAATCCATTCGGCGAAGTGGATGGTTTGCTCCTCGATACGGGCACCCTCGTCACTTTTCCAAGGTACATGGGCGAGCAACTCACAGCCTCGGTCAAGCCCGGTGATACCGTCGAGGTCAAGGGTTATCCTGAGGCAGCAGGTCAGATCAAGGGGTATGTCATTACCAATTCCCGCAGCGGTCAGTCCTTAATGGCTCAGTCAGAGCCATCCAAAGGTGCTATGAAGATGCCAAAGCACTTGCAAAGCGTGGGCCTGCTAGCAATGAGTGCACAGGGGAAAATCCGTTATCTTCATTATGGCAAGCATGGTGAGGTTAATGGAGTAATCCTGTCGGATGGCACGAGTGTTCGCTTTCCGCGCGAAGTATCTTACCAATTCGAGCCAATGTTAAAAATCGGACAGAGCATTACGGCATCGGGTTACGGCACCAAAAATCAATACGGCAAGGCACTGGAGGCCACCGAGCTAGGCTTTGCGGGGCAACAAGACAGTCTCTCGTATTCCTCGATATCCTCAATATGGAGCAAGGAATAGCTTGCCGATGTTGCTTCAAACGAGAATCAACTTGATATACCTGTCCTGCTTCAACAAGAACCCGGATCGTCAGCAGCTTAGATGAATCCGGGTTCCCCCAGCCAGAATCACAAATGATATCGACTTCGCTGCAACTCGTGGGGATAGAGCCTGCGCGCTCCCGTCGTCGTCAACTGCGTTGTGCAATCATTCCATTCCTGCTGCTCTATTGATCTGATCGAGGCCTGATAATCATTCTCAAGGATTGATCCTTGGTGAAAAAAGCAATTGCCCAATTTGCTAATGTCATAAACCGGTTGCGATAGGTGACAAGAGAAAAAAGGTGTACGAATAACCAGATTACCCATGCCATGACTCCCTTGATATGTAAGGCGGGTTTGGGAAAGTCTGCCACGGCCTTGTTTCTCCCGATAATAGCCAGCGATCCTTTGTCATTGTAGGTAAACGGTGTCAAAGGTTGGTTACGGATGACGGCAACAAGATTGGCAGCCAGGTTTCTGCCTTGCTGAAGCGCTACTTGCGCGAGCTGGGGATGTCCCTGGGGAAAATTTCTGTCCGAGGTCAGCAGGCAAGTATCGCCTATGCCGTAGATGTTCCCTGTTCCGCTGACTTTGTTATATTCATTCACCAGCAGGCGGTTACCTCGGCCATAACATTCCTGAGGCAGGCCTTCGAATATCCTCGCAGTCACGCCTGCTGTCCACAGCAGGATTTGCGTCTCTATGGTTTTTCCGCCGGAGAAAATCACGGTACCGTTTATGTAATCCTTCACCTGGGCATTCAGATGTATTTCAACGCCCATTTCCAGCAGCGCCTCGCAGGTGTATTTTTGCGATTGAACGCTCATGGCGCCCAATAGGGCGGATGCACTGTCAACAAGGTGAATCCGTGGCTGGAGACCGGTCAATTCAGGGTAATCCCTGTGCAGGATTTTCTTGCGCATCTCCGCCAGCATGCCCGCGATTTCAACTCCCGTCGGGCCACCCCCGGCAATCACGACCGAAAACGGCCTTTTCCTTCTCATTTCATCAGGCTCAATGGTTATTTCTTCCATTTTTTGAAGCATGTAATTGCGTATTTCTATAGCATCATCCGCCGTCTTCATGGGCAATGCGGCACGACGGATATTTTCGAGACCGAAATAATTGGTCTGGGTGCCCGTGGCGAGAACAAGATGATCGTAGGCCAACTCGCCTGTGGACAGCAGCACCTTGTTGTCTTCCGGCATCACCTTTTGCAGCTTGCCCAGCCGGAAGTGGATGTTTTCCTTACCATGGAAAAATTTCCTGAAGGGGTATGCGATATTGGAAACGTCCAGGAAGCCGGTGGCAACCTGGTACAGAAGCGGAGGAAAAAGGTGGTAGTTATTCATGTCAACCAGCGTCACATCAAATTCCTCTTTCCCGGCCAAATGCTTGACCAGGTTCAGGCCAGCAAAGCCGCCACCGATAATAGCGATTCTGGTTTTCATGATATGGTAATTGACAGGGATGAATGGGAAGATGGCTGTAATTCTTTATCAATACCACGATCTGGAGCAGAAGTTTGATCAAAAGCTGCAATGGCAATGCAACGAGAAGCAACGCCTATGCAATACGGGACTGGAGCACCTGGGAAACAGGGGCAATTGATTCCACGCTCGAGTATTCCGGAACCCATCTGGGCAGTTCCCGCCTGACTTCTTCGTCGCTCAGGGCCGGATGCTCGTCAAGCCATGCCAGCAGAGCCGTCAGCCATTTTTTGTCTACCTGACGCGCCTGCGCAATGCGTAGTTTGGGATGGGGTGTGGGAAGCGTATTTTCGTCATCCGCCAACAGTTCTTCATGGAGTTTTTCGCCGGGACGCAAGCCATTGTAGACAATTTTTATTTCATCTTCGCTCAATCCGGAAAGACGAATCAGATCTCGCGCAAGATCGGCGATTTTGATCGGTTCGCCCATATCCAGCACGAAAATTTCGCCTCCACGCCGCTTGCCGCCCATCATTCCCGCCTGTAGAACCAACTGCGCTGCTTCAGGTATGGACATGAAATAACGGGTGATTTCCGAGTGGGTTACCGTTATCGGGCCCCCTTTTTCAATCTGCTCCCGGAACTTGGGAATCACGCTGCCTGCGCTGCCCAGCACGTTACCGAAACGCACCATGACGAATCGCGGCTCCTGCCTCCTTTCGAGCCTGCCGCCCGAAACAATTTTGCCGGAGACGTTTTCGGCAGGACTGTCAGGGGATGCAATCGACTGCTGTAACGCCTGGCACACCATTTCAGCCAGGCGCTTGCTCGCACCCATGACATTCGTCGGGTTGACGGCCTTGTCGGTCGAAATCAGGACGAATTTCTCCACCCCATACCGGATCGCGGCTTGCGCCAGCACATGGGTTCCGCGGACGTTGTTCAACACTGCCTGCCATGCATTTTCCTGTTCCATCAGGGGCACATGCTTGTAGGCGGCAGCATGAAACACGATAGCCGGCCTGTATTGCAGGAATACCTGGGACAGCCGCGCTTCATCCTTGACGTCGCCAATGGCGAATATCATGGGAATCTCGGGAAAATCGGCCTGGAATTCCTGCTCTATGTTGTACAGCGCAAATTCATTCAATTCGAACAGCACCAGTTGGGCCGGTGTGAATTTGGCGATCTGCCGGCACAATTCCGATCCGATCGAACCACCCGCGCCTGTAATCAGCACGGTTTTTCCCGTCAGCAAATCGTGCAGCCCATCGTTATCCAGCACAACGGGATCCCGCCCCAGCAGATCTTCCGGCTCGACTGTCCGGATTTGCGACACCTTGATGTTGCCACTGACCAGGTCATTGTAGGAAGGGATGATCAAGGCCTTTACCCCTGCCGCCGCACACATTTGCAAGGCGCGGCGGCGGTCGCGCAGGAGGCGGTCAGGACGGCGGCGGTCAGAGTGGGCGCGATAGGATTTGCGGCGATCTGAAGCGGAGGAGGTGAGGGCGATGATGGCATGCCCCACACCCAGTTTCCGGGCTACCACCGGCAGATCGTTGATGCGGCCCAGTACTTTGAATCCGTGCAGCATCAACCCACGCCTGGCCGGATCGTCGTCAAGGAAACCTGCGACGCGCCATTCCACATTGCGCGTCAGCTCTTTTACCAGGCCGACGGCCGCATCACTTGCTCCCATCACCAGGACGAGATTGCCATCCGTTTTACTTTGGCCGTAGAGTCGGTGTTCCTTCCAGAACCGGTAAGCGAGACGGCTGCTTCCCATGATGAACAGCAGCAGGATGGGAGCCAGTATCAGCACCGTCCTGGGCACGCCGACCAGTATCTGCAACATGTATAGCACCAATGGAACGGCTGTGGCCGAGGCGGATACGGCAAACAGGATGCGCCGCAGATCAGGCAGGCTTGCGTAATGCCAGAGTCCCCGATAAAGGCCGAAGAATAAGAAGGCCGCCGCGTGTATCGGGACCACCCACGGCAGGATCTCTTCTAAAGATGCCAGATAAACGAAGGGTATCTCGAAATTGAAGCGGAACAGATAAGCCAGCGACCAGGCGATGGCGGCAGCTACGACATCATGCCCGAACGCAATGACCGTTCTTATGTTGAGTTTGGGTGCCGGCATGCTATGGACCGTCTGCGCCACGCCGCAAACGGCGATCGCAAAGGGGCAGCATGATCAGATAAACTGTGATCCACGCCGCCATCATCCCGAACTGAACGCTCGTGTGTTGCCGGGCTGTCCAGAGGGCGCTGAGTGCTGAGGCCGACATGAGAATGTAACCGATCAGAGCTGTATTACGATGGCCCAGGCCGCTGCGCACCAGGCGCTGGTAATAATGCTCGCGATGCGCCCGCCAGATTTTTTCCCCCCGCAGCCCGCGCTTTATCAAGGTGACGGAAGCATCGACAATAAACGGCGAAAATACGAGCATCGGGAACCACATGGGCCAACAGCCATCCATCCATCCCGTCATACCCAATGCCGCAGCCAGGAATCCGAGCGGAATCGAGCCGGCGTCCCCCATGAAAATGCGTGCGGGATGAAAATTAAACAATAGAAAAGCTGCTGCTGCTGAGGCGATACAGAAGTTGGCAATCGCAAAGGCCTCGTTTCCGGAAACCCATGCCGTTGCCCCATAGCAACTGAAACCGATCAGGGTCATGCCACCTGCCAATCCATCCGAACCATCCATGAAATTATAGAGGTTGAGCATCCAGGTAACGGCGAGCGCGGCTGCTAGCGCGACAATCCAGCCGTGAGTAGCGGCAAGGGTCATGGCGGAGAACCAGGTTCCCAGCCCCATATACATGGCAAGTCTTGGCCATACAGGCAAACCGCAGACATCATCGGCGAAAGATATCGTTACCAGCAGAACGATCGCTACCCATATCAACCATGGCGGCCTGACCGGCAGAAACGCCCAGGAAATGAGAACTCCCGATATCAGTCCCAGGCCTCCTGTACGGGGAACAGGGCGAGTGTGCAGCGATCGGGAATTCGGCTGATCCAATACCTTGATAATATTCCCCCTGATCAGATGCGAGATCATCCCTAGCGACACGATAAACGCTATGAATGGCGGTATCAAATATTGCGGTGCCAGATATGGAATCGAGGAGCCGGAAATCATGACGGAATTATAGCGCTGATGATTTATGAGCGCGCAAGCGTGGATCTCTCCAGTTCCATTTCGTCCATACCAGGAGGAAGTGGTCAATAATAACGATTTTAGGTCATCCTTAGCCAGCACTTGCCAGCATTCATGCATAATGCATAATCTGCTTCCGGCTCAGGCTCAGGACTGGACGCATTATCCTTGCGCGTCATCCCGAAAGTGTCTGTACGCGTGCGCACATAGCCAGCGCAAATCGTAAAAAAACATTGATGAAAAAAATCTCGCTCAATACGCAAATATTATGGGGTGTATTCGCCGGGCTCTTCCTGGGTCTGGGTTTATCCCTGTTCGATGAAGAGTCAGCCATCTTCCAGGCCGGGTTGTATGCCGCCGAGCTGCTGGGAACGCTGTTTATCGACCTGCTGAAAATGGTGCTCATTCCGCTCGTGTTCACATCGATCGCAGTGGGGGTGGCCAACTTGCGGGTACACCAGCAGATGCATAAGGTATGGAAAGCAACACTTGTTTTTTTCCTGCTTTCGATGACGCTGGCTGTTCTGCTGGGTTTGACCGCCGCCAACATTGTGCGCCCTGGAGAAGGGTTGCAGCTTGCAATGTTCCAGGATGACATGCAGAAGTTTCAGGCCGGGCACATGCCTTTAACGGAATTTATTGCGCAACTGCTTCATTCGCTGTTTCAGAATCCCATGACAGCCCTGGCTCAGGGCAATGTGCTCGCGGTGGTCGTTTTCGCACTCTTGCTGGGCATTGCAATGGTCGTGGGGGGAGAACGCTATGCCAATATCCTCATACTGCTGCAGGAACTGCTGGAGCTGATGCTGATGCTGGTGGGCTGGATCATGCGCTTTGCTCCGCTTGGCATCATGGGGCTGCTGGTAAAACTCGCTGCCACACAGGATATGGCTTTACTTGCCACGCTGGTCGAGTTCATCGTTGTGGTGGTGGGGACCACGCTGCTGCACGGAGTAGTAGTGCTTCCGCTGATTCTTTATCTGATCACGGGAATGATGCCACTCAAATTCTGGCGCGGCGCGCGCGAAGCACTGATAACAGCTTTTGCGACCAGCTCCAGTTCGGCCACTTTACCCGTTACGTTACGCTGCGTGGAACAGCACCTGCACGTCAAACGCGATATCGCCGGATTTGTCATCCCGTTGGGTGCGACACTGAATATGGATGGCACCGCTTTGTACGAAGCCATGGCGGCATTGTTCGTTGCGAACCTTGTCGGGATAGAACTCAATCTCGCGCAACAGGCGATCGTGTTTTTGACCGCGATGCTGGCGGCCATGGGTGCTCCGGGCATACCCAGCGCGGGAATGGTCACTATGGTGGTCGTACTGCAATCGGTCGGCTTGCCGGCGGAGGCTATCGCCATCCTGCTGCCTGTCGACCGCTTGCTGGATACATTCCGCACTGCGGTGAATGTCGAGGGAGACATGGTGGGGAGTCTGGTCGTGCAGAAATGGGTGAGGGAAGAGTCCACCCCTGACTCCTGATCATCCCCGATTTTGCTGGCAACACCTGTAGCGGAGGGTTGCAAGACTCTTCATTTCGAAAATGCCCGGAAGCTCTTCAGGTGCGACAATTTGTCACATTCCCACTCTTTCCGAAATCGATTATTCTTGTGTCGTTATTCCATGAGGAAGTCGATGTTTGCCATCCCCCGTTTTGCCAGGCTCTTCTTTCTGGCATCGCTTGTTTCTCCGCCTATCGTTGCAGCAGAACCGCATTCGACCGGTGAAACCCATCATCATCCGGCAATGCATTCCGCAAAATCCGCCAGGACCGCGTTGGCGGTGGGGGTGACCCTGGATCAGAAGGGGCGGTTATGGCTGGCGAGGGTTGTCGACCAGCGCTTGCTGGTTTCCTGGTCGGAAGATGGCGGGAGCAGTTTTTCCGAGCCCGCAGTCGTAACACCTGAACCGGAAAACATATCCATCGATGGCGAGAATCGCCCCAAGATCGAGGTTGGGCGCGATGGCAGCGTACTTGTAACCTGGACCCAGGTTCTTCCGCAGAAATATTCGGGCAATGTGAGATTTTCGCGTTCCATCGACTCGGGCCGGACGTTTTCGGTACCCATTACCCTCAATGACGATGGCCGCGTCACCAGCCACCGTTTCGACTCCCTGGCAATCGACGGGGACGGCAGGGTGATGGTTGCTTGGCTGGATGCAAGGGATCGCGATGCGGCCAGGGAAAAAGGCGAAGAGTACCGGGGTGTATCGCTCTATACCGCGCAATCGTTCGACAATGGTGAGAGTTTTGGGCGGAATCGAAGAATCCAGGAGCACACATGCGAATGCTGTCGGACAGCACTTACCTGGAGCAGGGACGGACCGATCGTTTTGCTGCGGAATATATTTGGCGCCAATACCCGCGATTTTGCCGTGGTCAATCTCGATAAGGGGGGCGTAAGAAGGGTAAACCGTGACGAATGGCAGGTCGATGCATGTCCGCACAATGGAGGAAGCCTTGCGACGGACCGAAGGGGGCAGTTGCATCTCGTCTGGTTCACAAATGGCACGGCAGGCCAGGGATTGTTCTATAAGCGGATCGATGGCAATTGGGAATCGAAACCCAGGCCGATAGGCAACGCGGACGCGCAGGCAAACCATGCCTCTGTTGTTGCACATGGGGAAACCATCATCCTTACCTGGCGCGAATTCGATGGAAACGCTTATTCCGCAAAGATGATGTACTCGAATGATAGTGGCGAATCCTGGAGTGAACCGATGCGCCTGATGGAATCCGCTGGCGCGAGCGACTACCCTGTGCCGCTGATCGATAACAGGAAAGTTCTGATCGTCTGGAATACTGCAAAGGAAGGCCTGCGCATTTTACCGATCGAGCGGGTGACCGCTCGATATTCCGGTTAACCCAAGTTCCTCTTTTTGGATGACAACGAGCAGCGGATGCGTGGCTCGGAAAACGGGTGCAAGCATCCCGCATGGCTGTGCTTATCAATAATAAAATAAATCGAGAAAGATAATTCAGGTCATGAAACGGATTCCTTTTGCTCTGGTTGGTCTGCTTTGCGTCCCGTCAACCTGGGCGATTCAAGAGATAGAGCAGCCGAAACAGTTTTCCCGGAAAAGTATTCCGTCTCACCTGGTGGCCAACACCTCGTCCATGAATCCCGCGCATGCGGAGGCCCCGGTTTCAGCGGCAGGAAGTGAGACACCCTCGGGAACGCCGGTAGTGGAAACGACAGCCGCAACGACGACAGCTGCAGCGACGCCCGGTCAACCTCTGGCCGATGAATCGGACGGCAGTGACAAGCCGGGTAAGGATAGGGGGGATAAGGGGGATAAGGGGAGCAAGGAGAACAAGGGGGATAGGGGGAACAAGGGCGGCGAGGAGAAGAAAGATGATACGCCGGTGGTTCAAAAGGAAACCGTGTTCAAGGAAATGGTTGTCACCGGGGAGACGGAGCGGGATACGCACTTTACGTCACCCTCGACACGCGTAACCCGGACCCAGATCGAGCGGCAGAATGCGCAGACCACGGAAGAAGTACTCAAATATATGCCCAGCCTGCAAATCCGCCAGCGCTACGTGGGCGATCCCAACGGTGTTCTGGGCATCCGTGGTGCGGATATGTTCTCGACCGCGCGCAACATGGTTTATGCCGACGGCCTGCCTTTGCACAACTTTCTGCAGGCAACCTTCAATGGTGCGCCGCGCTGGTCGCTGGTCGGCCCGAACGAGATCGATTCCGTCGATGTCGTTTACGGTCCCTTTTCGGCTGAGTATAGCGGCAACTCGATTGGCGGCGTCATCAACATAAAAACCCGCATGCCGCACAAGCAGGAGTTCTACGTCGAGAGCAGTCTTTTCATCCAGCCGTTCAAGATTTATGGGCCGGATAAAGGGACGTTCATAGGCGACAGGCAGTATGTTTCGTACGGTAATCGGATTCAGGACAAGTTTACGGTATTTCTTGCCTACAACCGGCTGGAAGCGCAGAGCCATCCGATGTCTTATTTCATCGACAACACCGGACTATTTGACGTGCCGGGGGGAACGCCGGTTAGCGGCGGCATCCGAACCCCGGATACGCGGGGGACGCCCAGCGTCATCTATGGCGATACCGGACCGGAAAAGGTGAATACCAACTTGTTCAAGGGTAAATTCGGGTATGACATTACTTCCAATCTTCAGGCGCTCTTTACAGTGGCGTATGAAGATCGCACCCGCAACCAGAATCGCCCACGCAATTACCTACGCGATGCGAGTGGGCAGCTGTTCTGGGGCGGGGCTGCTCCCACCTGCAACTCGGTCGCCACCTGTGCAAACCCTGGCAATGCTTCCCTGGATGGGACCCGCTTCGATGTGGTGCAGCGGGGTTTTGGCGGCAGTCAGGACAAGCGCGAGACGCTGAATCTGGGTTTGTCGCTTCGCGGCGCCTTGACTCCTGACTGGAACATCGATACCACCGCGAGCTATTTCGATGTCCTGAAGGATATTCGCGCTTCGGCCTTTTTCAATCAGAGTGATCCGGCCAATAGCGGGGCCGGGCAGCTGCAGGATTTCCGAAGATTCAGCTGGCTGAATTACGATCTCAAGTTGAGCGCGCCTGTGCTGCTGGGTAATGACAAGGTATCGTTTCTGGCCGGATATCACTTCGACAAGTACAACCTGAGTTTCCGGCAATATTCCCTGACTGATTACTCGACCTTGACCCGTGGCGTATTGCAGGCCAATCGGAACAACGATGGGCAGACATCGATGCATGCAATGTTTGCGCAATCCACGTTCCGATTCCTGCCAAAATGGGATGTTACCGCGGGAGTACGCCAGGAGTGGTGGGCGGCAACGAAGGGAGTTGTGGGCAATCTCGAGGTACCGGATCGCTCCCTGGCGGCAACCTCACCCAAAGTTTCAGTAGGATATGAGCCGGGACAGTGGAAAGTCCGTTATTCTTTCGGGCGGGCTCATCGTTTTCCGGTTATTGCGGAACTTTATCAATCCTTGAGCACGCCCACGAGCATACTGACCGCGAATGCCATGCTCAAGCCCGAAAATGGTGTGCACCATAACTTCATGGTCGAGTATGGGCTGCCTAAGGGCTATATCCGGGTAAATGCCTTTCGGGACGATATCAAGGATGCCATCCAGCAGGTAAATACGGTCTCGGGTGTAGTTATTACCAGTGGATTCCAGAATATCGGCCAGACCAGCACGACCGGTGTCGAACTGAT
>Ga0182738_1000495_pt1 | contig 55348 bp, 52 predicted proteins | sample eDN5th30CBELigMG_FD_128876 | JGI IMG/M metagenome (GOLD analysis project Ga0182738, IMG submission 128876) | Enriched Miracle-Growth compost microbial communities from Emeryville, California, USA - eDNA 5th pass 30_C BE-Lig MG (version 2)... ... | reverse complement strand
GGACCGCCTTCTCCGACATCGCCAAGCGTCAGGGACAGCTCGATTTCATCGACTACTTCAGGACCGGCAACCAGATCTTCGTGCCTGTGGCGTATCAGGACAGCATCAAGACCGTCCAGGACCTGTGCGGCAAGACCGTCTCAGTCGCCACCGGCACGAGCTGGGTCGGCTTCATGGAAGGCCTGAGCAAGGAGACCTGCGACGCCTCCTCCCAGATGAACCTCCTGCAGATCGGCACGCTGGGCGAGCAACTCATGCAGCTCAAGCAGGATCGCGCCCAGGCGGTGATGATGGGCTTTGAAGGCGTGCTCGACCTGCAAAAGCAGCAGCCCGACAAGTTCTACACCATCGGCGAGCTGTACGATCCGGGCAATTACGGCATTGCATTTGCCAAGGAATCGACTCAGCTGCGCGATGCCGTCAAGGCGACGCTGGAAGCCATGAAGGCCGACGGCACATATGAGGAAATCCTCGACCGCTATGGCCTCAAGCAGGCGGCCATGGAGGACTTCACCATCAACGCCGGGAAGTGATCCCGAAGGGGAACTTCGACAGATGACCGCCGAATTCGCTCTCAACCCACACGAGCCCACGCCACTCTACGCGCAGCTCTACAGGATGCTGCGGCTGCGTATCCTCGACGGCGAATATGCCGAGGGTGAAGCGATTCCGTCGGAAACCGTGCTACGGGACGTGCACGGCATAACCCGCAGCACAGTGCGCAATGCCGTGGCGCTGCTGGTCAAGGAAGGCCTTGTCCAGCAGATTCGCGGCAAGGGCACGATCGTTACCTATACCCCCATCAATCACAGCATCTGGAACTTCGGTGGCTTCACCGATTTTTCCCGCGCACGTGGCCAGCGGCCGGTCACTTCGCTCCTGTCGCGAACCATCGAAGACGGCCCGGAGGGAAAGGTGTTGAAGCTGGTGCGCGCGCGTGGCGTGGCCATCGAGGAGACCCGGACTTTCCTCAATCTCGACACGTCCTGGATTGATCTCAGGCGGTTTCCCGATCTGGAGAAATTCGACTTCGAGCAATTGTCGCTCTACCAGGTCATGCGCGAACATTATGGCGTGGTGCCGACGCGCTCGGAACTCACGCTCTCCATCGTTCCGCATTCGGACCTCACCCGACAGGCGTTCGGCCCCACTCCCGAGGTGCCCGGCTTCATCTGCGCCAGCGGCGATGTCTATGACAGCACCGGCCGTCTCGTGGAGCGGACTTCGGTGATCTATTCGCCCACCCTCGAAATGAAGGTCGGCATGTCGTGGAATGGCGCGCAACCGCGTCCGACGCACGCTCCGGTCTCGGCCTAGCGCTTCCTGCGACGGGCCGGACATCAGAAATTCATAAGATAGGACAGTCACTTGAGCAAGCGTTTCAGCGAGATCTTCGTCACTCCCAAGCCGATTCTGGGCATGCTGCACCTGACGGGTTCATCCGCCGAAGAACGGTTGGAAATCGCTCGCAAGGAGACCGAAACGCTGATCGCCAACGGCGTCGACGGCGTCATCGTGGAAAACTATTTCGGCGACAAGGACGACGTCCGCAGCGTGCTCGAATGGCTTGAGACGCTCAATCCCGACGTGCTGGTCGGCCTGAACGTGCTGCGCGATCATCATCTGGCCTTTGAATTGGCGAAACAGTTCAGGGTCGATTTCATCCAGATGGATTCGGTTGCCGGCCACCTGCCGCCCGATGAGGACATGGACTTTGCCGCCGAGCTTATCGAATTGCGCGGCAGCGTGTCGTCGGTGCTGTTCGGCGGCGTGCGTTTCAAATACCAGCCGGTGAAGTCCGGCCGCTCGGAACCGGAAGACCTGACTATCGGCAAGGAGCGCTGCGACGCCATCGTGGTAACCAGCGACGCCACCGGCCAGGTGACCGACCTCGACAAGGTGCGCCGTTTCCGCGCCACGACCGGCGGCGACTTTCCGCTGCTCATCGGCGCGGGCCTGACGGCCGCCAATGCCCGCGAGCAGCTTCTGGAAGCGGATGGCGCGATCGTCGGCAGCTACTTCAAGGACACTTACGCCGACACCGGCATCGTTGACGGCGCGCATGTTGCAGAACTCATGAGCGTGGTCGAAGGGCTGCGCGGCGAAAGCGCGGCAGCCGCGATGCGCGTGGAGGCCTGAGCCATGCAGATCGAAGCCATCAACGTGCTCGAAGGCGATTTCTCGCCCTACGGTCGCGTCTACGACATGAAGTCGTCGGCCCCCTCGGGCGATCCGGCCACCCGAACCATCCATTCGCAAGGTCCCGGCTGGGAGGACACCTACACCGCCAACCCGCTCATCAGCTCGAACGGCAGCCTCGGCTATACGCTGGGCAGCGCCTGCCCTTTTCATTCCGCCAGGATGGAGCGGCACCTGCTCACTGAAGAGGCGCTGTTCTGCGCGGCCGACCCGATCGTTCTGGCGGTAGCCGCACCCACCGAGGAAGATTTTCCAAGCGCGGAAAACATCCGCGCCTTCGTTATAGAGCCGAGCACCGTTGTCGTGCTCAACAAAGGCACCTGGCACGACGCCTGCCACGGGGTGGAACGCGAGGCCCGCTACTATTGGATGGCGACCTGTGGCCTCGGCGCCTCGCCCTGGGTCGACATCAAGGGCGGCCCCGTGCTGGTGACTGCGCCGGAGCGCGCGAATGGCTGACGCCGCCGCCTTCTTCATCGGCGACGTTGCGCTCGACGACTATTACACGGCCGAGCGCTGGCCCGGCCTCGCCGACAAGGCTTATTTCCGCGAGAACAAGAGCTATGTCGGGGGCATGATCGCCAATGCCGCGAGCGTGCATGCGGGGCTGGGCGGGAGCACCGAGTTCATTTCGCTGCTCAACCACAGCGATCTGTCGCGGCGGCTGTGCGACGAGCTCAACCGACTCGGCGTCGCCACCACGCACATGCTGCACGATGCCGGAACAGCCAATTCGCACAACATGATCTTTCTCGTCGGGGACGAGCATGTGGTGCTGATCGGCGAAACCGGCAATGCGCTCATGCATCTCCCCGCCCCCACATTGGAAGCGCTGCGCAAGCCCGGCTATCTCTACACCACCGTTTCCCGCTCCAAGCGCCTGCGCGGCGACGGCCTTGCCGGCGCGGAACTGCTGGCGGATCTGCGCGCACATGGTCGCAAGCTGGTGTTCGACCTTGATGTCGACGGCTTCGTGCCGGGCGATGTCGAATATCTGCGTGGCGCCGACATCGTCATCATGAACGAGATCGGTTTCGGCCTCGCCTTCGGCACGACCGAACTGGACGCGATCAACGACTGGATGCGCAGGCACGAGGTTCGCATCGTCATCCGCACCCTCGCCGCCGCCGGTGCCGAGGCCTACGACGGCAGCGGTATCGTTCGCGTGGCCGGCTACGACGTGCCTGTGGTGGACGTGACCGGCGCGGGCGACACATTCGGCGGCGCGCTCGTCCACGCCGTTGACCGCCACCCCGACCTTGCCTCGGCCCTGGAGTTCGCCGTCGCGGCGGCGTCGCGAGCGGTCACGATCGAAGGCCCGCAAGGCGGCGTCGCCACCGTCGAGATGATCGAGCGCTTCCGCGCGGATCGCGCCGCGTCCCGGCGCAGCTAAATTCTGGCAACCCTTTGAACATGGAGGCTTTTCCAATTGGAGAAGCCCTCATGCCTTTGCCAATTTGCAGCAAGGGTGGCGACAACCCTGAAGTCGCAGTTCCCACCTGGAATAATTTTGCAGGAAGCCGGACGGGTCCAGAGCGCGGCGAAGGGTCGGTTTTCCACAGCCGCCACGCGATGGCCATCCTGACGAATGACATGTTCGGCCCTATCCCACTGTTTTCACCGCATTTGTGCGACACCGGACGTTTCCGTCTGGCGGCAGATGGCACTCTATATCCGGCCGTTTTTTCTCCGGCATTGCACAATTAGTCTTGTTTCTGCGCCCTTGCCCGGATTTGGCGCCTTGCCAAACCGTCACCTGCCGGACATAGGCTATCGCGCTCAAATCTGGTCAGGAAAGAACCTTGACCAGACATTGAATTTTACGGGATGGCGTATTGGAGGCGCTGCAAGGGCGCATCCATCACTCAGGGGAGGACATCAATGTATCGCAAATACCTGCTTGCGGTGACAACCGCAGTTCTGACTGCGACGGGAGCCGCGCAGGCGCAGGAAACCATGAAGCTTGGCATGGTCGCCGAGCTTTCCGGTCCGGGCGCTCCGGCTGGCACCAACTGGCGTGACGGCATCAAGATCGCCGTGGAAGAAATCAACGCCGATGGCGGCATCCTCCAGAACAAGGTCGAGCTTATCGAATACGATACGCAGACCGACCCGCAGGTGTCGCGCGCGCTGGTGCAGAAGGCCATCGACGAAGGCGCCTTTGCGATCCTCGGCACGATCTATTCCGGCTCGACCATGGTCAACATGCTGGTTGCTCAGCAGAACAGCACGCCGCAATTCGTCGGTTCGGAAGCGCCGAGCATCGTCGAGAAGGGCAATCCCTTTGTTTACCGCACCTCGTCCGGCGCGCAGAAGGGCGTTCCCGCGCTGACGGCCTATTTCACCGATACGCTGAAGGCTAAGAAGGTCGGCGTTGCCTGGGTCAACAACGAGTTCGGCAAGGGCGGCCGCGACGTCTTCGTCGAGGAAATGAAGAAGGCTGGCATCGAAGTCATCGCCGACGTCGCTTCCGAGCAGGCGCAGACGGACTATGCCGCAGACGTTTCCAAGCTGAAGGAAGCCAACCCCGAAGCCGTGTTCGTCTACATGAACCAGGAGGAATCCGCGCGCTTCCTGATCGAGGCGAAAAAGCAGGCGCTGCCGATGCCGCTGATCGGTGAAGTGACACTGACCGAAGCCAAGGTCATCGAACTTGCCGGCGCAGCCGCCGAAGGCGCGATCGCCCATGTCGGCGTTACCGCGACCGCGACCGATGTGCCAGGCATCGGCGATTTTGCCAAAAAGTTCGAGGAAACCTTCAAGCGCAAGCCTACCCATGACGCGATCAAGGGCTATGTCGGCGCCTGGACCACGAAATATGTGACCGAACTGGTGGGCGAGGCCGATGGCGAAGCATTCGCCGAGAAGATGCACGGGCTTTGCCTGAAAGCTGCCGACTATCCGAAGATCCTGCTCGATACCTGCTGGGACGAGAACGGAGAAATGTCGCGCCCGAGCTTCATGGTGCAGGTCAAGGACGGCGCGCCTGTCGTGATCGACACGGTTCCGGCCAACTGATGATTTTGACCGTCGCGGCGGGTGGAGCAGTTCAGAAACATATGAACCGCTCCACCCGCCGCGACATTTTTTGAAAAGATTTGCGATGTCCCAGCTTTTGCAAGTCCTGCTGTCCGGTCTTGCGACCGGTTCCATCTATGCGCTGGTCGCCATCGGCTTCACGCTGGTGTGGCAGGCCGCCCAGACGGTGAATTTCGCGCAAGGCGAATTCGTCATGCTGCCCGCCTTCTTCGTGCTGGTCGCCATGGGCTATTTCGGCCTGCCTTTCCTGCCCGCCTTGCTTGTCGGTCTTGTCCTGTCGGTGCTGGTGCTGGGCGTGCTGTTCAAGAAGCTGATCGCCGAACCGATCCTGCCGCATGGCGGCATCACGCTGATCATCGCAACCATGGCGCTGGGCATTTTCCTGAAGGAGAGCGTCAAGGAATTCTACTCCGCCGAGGCGCAGCCCTTCCCCTCCATTTTCCCCAACGACCCGATCGATATTTTCGGCGCGGTCGTTTCGCTTCAAGACCTGTTCAATCTCGCCATATCGCTGGGCGTGGTGGTGGTGCTGACACTATTCCTGAACCGCACGCGTACGGGACGCTGCATGCAGGCGACGGCGCAGAACCCGGCCGTGGCCGAAATTCTCGGCGTCGATGTGAAGCGGATGATCCTATACACCTTCCTGATTAATGCCGCGTTGGCGGCACTTGCCTCCTTCCTCATAACGCCGGTCTATCTGGCAAAGTTTTCCAATGGTGAGACGCTGGGTCTGATCGCCTTCATCGCGGCCATTGTCGGCGGCTTCAACCAGATACGCGGCGCGCTGGTCGGCGGCCTGCTCATCGGCGTTCTGGACAATCTGACCGCCACCTATGTGACCGCGCAATACAGGGCGGCTCTGCCGCTGGTGCTGCTCATCGTCATTATCATGCTGCGTCCGCAGGGCCTCATGGGCACGTCCGAAGGAAGGTCGGTGTGATGAAACGCTGGCTGCGCCCTCTTCTTCTCGTCCTGCTCCTGGTTCTGGCAATCATCGCGCCGCTGGGTCAGGGCAACTACATCGTCTACACGCTGACGTCGTGGCTGATCTTTTCCATCGCCGCCATGGGACTCAACCTAACGCTCGGCTATGCCGGCCAGATTTCGCTGGCGCAGGCCTCGTTCATGGCCATCGGAGCCTACACCACCGCACTGCTGACGCTTGCCGGGTGGCACTGGGTGCTCGCCATGCCGCTCGGGCTGATCCTCTGCTTTGCGGTCGGGCTTCTGCTTGGCTATCCGGCCTTGCGGGTGAAGGGCCATTTCCTGGCTTTCGTGACGCTCGCCTTCAATACGCTGGTCTTTCTCATCCTGCGCAACGAGGAGTGGCTGACCGGCGGCTCCTACGGCCTGGTCGGTATGCCGCGCCCGGATTTCGGCCTGTTCTCTACCATGAAGCAATTGCCGTTCTACTATTTCACGCTCGGCATCACGGTCATCGCCTCGCTGGTCATGTGGGGCATCGTGCGCTCGCCCTGGGGCCGCGCCTTCAAGGCGCTGCGCGAAAACCCCGTCCGTGCCGAAAGCCTCGGCGTCGATACCCGCCGCATCACGCTTCTGGCCTTCGCCATCGGCTCTGTCTATGGCGGTCTGGCCGGCGCGCTGATCACGCCGCTCGTCCAGTTCATCGAGCCCGGCTCCTTCGGCGTCGGCCATTCGCTGCGCATCCTGCTGATGGTGGTGGTCGGCGGTGCGGGCTATTTCTTCGGCCCGTTCCTCGGCGCAGGCGTGGTCATCATGCTGCCCGAGATGCTGCGCTTCACGGCAGGCTACTACCTCATCATCTATTCGGCGCTGGTCATCGTCATGCTGGTCTTCGTCCCGTCCGGCCTGATCGGCATTGGCGGACGCCTGCGCGAGAAATTCCGGCCGCGACGCGAGGTGCGCGCCGACATGCGTGAAGGAGCACGCCTGCAATGAGCGCGCCCGTTCTTTCCGTCCGCAACATCGAAAAGAGCTTTGGCGGCATCCAGGCCGTGCGCGGCGTCTCCTTCGATGTGCACAAGGGAGAAATCCTCGGTCTGATCGGACCGAATGGCTCCGGCAAATCGACGCTGTTCAACTGCATTCTCGGCCAACTCGCGCCCGATGCGGGCGAAGTGCATGTGACCGGCAGGAACGTCTCGAAGATGCGCGCCTCGGATCTCAACAAGCTTGGCGTGGGGCGCACCTTCCAGCAATTGTCGGTCTTCCCCAAGATGACCGTACTCGACAACATCATCCTCGCAGGACAGGAACATCACGGCACCATGCTGTCGCGGCTGTTCGGCCCTTCCGATGCGGGACTGACGCAACAGGCCGAGCAACTGATCTCCTTCTTCCGCCTGACGCATTTGCGCGACGCGCTGGCCGGATCGCTGTCCTACGGGCAACAGAAGCTGGTCGATGCGGCGATGGCGCTGATGGCGGGCCCCAGCCTTGTGCTGCTCGATGAGCCTGCCGGCGGCGTCAACCTCACCATGCTTGCCAATCTGAAGGAGCGGCTTGTCACCTACAATGCCGAGCACGGCACGACATTCGTGGTGATCGAGCACAATATGGAATTCGTCATGAGCCTGTGCACACGCATCATCGTGCTCGCGGAAGGACACATCATCGCCGAGGGCAAGCCGGAGGAAATCCGCGCGAACCAGACCGTCATCGATGCGTATCTGGGAGGCTGAGCGTGCTTGAACTGAAAGATGTGCACGGCGGCTACGGCAAGATCACGATCCTCAACGGCGTGTCGTTTTCGATCCCGAAGGCCTCGATCACCACGGTGATCGGGCCGAACGGCGCGGGCAAGTCCACCGTCTTCAAGGCGATATTCGGTCTGCTGAATATCCAGTCCGGGCAGATCCTGCTCGACGGCAGGGATGTGACGCGGCAAAAACCCCGGCAGATGATCGCCCATGGCGTGACCTATGTGCCGCAAGGGCGCAACGTGGTGCCGCAGCTTTCCGTCTATCACAACCTGGAACTCGGCGGCATCACCTCGCCCGATCAGGCCAGGGTGCGCGAGCGCATCGAGAAGGTGATGGACCAGTTCCCCATGTTGCGCGAGTTTCGCAACCGCAAGGCCATAGAGCTCTCCGGCGGGCAGCAGAAGCAACTCGAAGTCGCCCGCGCCTTGCTTCTCGACCCAAAGCTGATCCTAATCGACGAGCCGTCGATCGGCCTGTCGCCCAATCTGGTGCAGGAAGTGTTTCAGACGCTGATGCGCCTGCGCGACAACGGCGTAACCATTCTGATGGTGGAACAGAACGCCAAGGCGGCGCTTGCCATGTCCGATTACGGGCTGGTGCTGGAACTTGGCCAGACGCGGATGCACGACAGAGCCGAAACCCTGCTGGGCGATCCGCGCGTCGGCCAGCTTTTCCTGGGCGGTCACGTCGAAGGGATCGCCTAGCGCAAGGCGCTGTCGGCTCCATTATATCCAAGTGGATATAATGGAGCAGCTTGATACCGATCTATTGCAAGCCGTACATCTTTTCCCGGTCGAGCTTGTAGGACCAGGGCAGGCCGGCATTCTTCCATCCGTTCACACTGCGGGTTCCCGCTTTCGGGCCTTCTTTGGCCATGTCGCCCTCGAAACCTTCGACAACGGTATAGACATGGGTGAACCCGGCTTCAGCCAGCAGGTTTGCCGATGCGGCACTGCGGTCGCCCGACCGGCACATGACAATCACCCTGGCGTCCGGACCAAGGCCTTTTTTCTCAGCCAAGCTGCGCACGTCCGACACAAAATCCGGGTTGGCTTCCAGCTTGAAGGTCGACTTCGCCTCATCCCAGACAGGAAAATCCGGCAGGACCATGTAGGGAATATTCGCGTCGGCGGCAGACGGCATGCCGACGAAAGCCACCTCCGCCGGCGCGCGCACGTCGATGAACAGAACCTGTTGCGGGTTCGGCTCAATCATTTCGTAGGCTTCCGCGGGCGTCAGGTAGAGACCGAGCTTCGTCTGCTTCGCTTTGGGCAGGCTCGCTTCGTCCACGGCAAAGGCGTGCGACGAAAAGAGGGTGAGAAGCGCAATAAGGATGACCTGAAACCGCACGGTAGTCTCCATATCTAATTATCTATATCCATGCATATATAACATTTCTTGCCAAGCCACATTCGCAGATCGTTTTGCAGCAGCCGCAGGATGACGATAATGGATCGGTCGGGCACGGCTTATACCGTCGATGCAAACCGGGTTCGAGCGCCATTCCCAACGGAATGGTGCGTGTCGGCGCAAGGGACAACCGGTTTTTGGAAAGTCGTGCACTGACAGCGCGCCGACGCTCCCGCAGAACAGCGTCGCGCTTAAGTTCGTTTAACCCGTGATCGGGCATCGCCGAGGCGAGATGGCCACCAGCAGCGGACTCCCAGCCGGTTATTCTGCCGGCGTCGAGAACGGCTCAGGCCCGCGCGGCCCATCGGCCTTGCCTTCACGCAGCTCCTTCTCGAGCCACACGCTGTGATGCTCCCTTGCCCAGTTCTCGTCGACCGTGCCGCTGCCCATCGCCTCGAAAGCGCCTTCCATGCCGATCGTGCCGATATAGATATGCGCGAGCATCACCGCGAAGAACAGCACGGCGATCACCGAATGGACGATGTGGGCCGTATGCATGTCGCCGATGCCGGTGCCGTAGAAGGGAAAGATCAGCACATAGCCGCTGATTGCCACCGCCGCTCCGCCCAGCACGACGATCCAATAGACGGCTTTCTGGCCGGCATTGAACCGGTCCGCGGGCGGGTGATCATGCCCGACGATGCCACCGCCACGTTTCAGCCACTCGACGTCCCTGCGATTGGGAATGTTTCCCCCCAGCCACATCAGGAAAATCAGCACCACGCCGATCGTGAACGGGAAACTGAGATAATTGTGAGCGTGCTTGGCCCAGTCCGAGAACGTCGCGAAGGCGTCCGGACTCATCAACGGCATCAGCAGTTTCTTGCCGAAAGTGATGTTGAGGCCCGACAGGCCAAGGATGATGAAACAGGTCGCGGTCATCCAGTGAACGAAACGCTCGAACGCATTGAAGCGCACGATGGTTCGCCCGGAGCGGCCGCTCTCCAGTCGCACCATGCCGCGCGTCAGGTAGAAGGCGACCAGGATGACCAGCATGCCGAGTATGGCAATCGCCGCGATCCAGCGCAGCGCGACTTCGTGAAAGGCGCGCCATTCCCTGCCGGCGGGCTGGATCAGAACAGCGGCCCGGCTGTCCGGTATGGTGATGCGGCCGGTGATCCGCGGCTCCTGCTGCAGAAGCTGCTGCTGGGTTACGCCTTGCGCGGTCGGATTGATGATTGTCGTCTCGGCCGGCTGCTGCGTCTGCTCCTGCGCGCTGCCGGGAGTGGAAAGCGCCGTCAGCCCCGCGAGAACGCAAGCGCCCGCGACATTGCGAATTCCGGCGGCAAGACTGCTCATGTCTCATCCTCCCTTGTTCATGGTTGCTCGCCGCAACCCCCTTGGCAACGACCGGGCATCACGACGTGACATCCTCGCCATATGCTGTCTGCCATCCCCAGGCGCCCGAGCTGTAGCCGCGCTGCTCCACCCGATCGCGGAATATCTGCTCGATGACCTCGCCATCGCCAGCCAGCAGCGACTTGGTCGCGCACATCTCGGCGCAAAGCGGCAGCTTGCCCTCGGCGAGACGATTGGCACCGTATTTCTCATACTCCTCCTTGCTGCCGTCCGGCTCCGGCCCGCCGGCGCAGAAGGTGCATTTGTCCATCTTGCCGCGCGAGCCGAAATTGCCGAGACGCGGATATTGCGGTGCACCGAACGGACAGGCGTAGAAGCAGTAGCCGCAGCCGATGCATTGATCCTTGGAATGCAGCACCACGCCATCGTCGGTGGTGTAGATGCATTCGACCGGGCAGACCGCCATGCAGGGCGCGTCGGTGCAGTGCATGCAGGCCATAGTGACCGAGCGTTCGCCCGGCAACCCGTCATTGATGGTCACCACGCGGCGCCGGTTGATGCCCCACGGCACCTCGTGCTCGTTCTTGCAGGCGGTGACGCAGGCATTGCATTCGATGCAGCGTTCGGCATCGCAGAGAAATTTCATCCGTGCCATTGTTGCCTCCTTACGCCGCCGCGATCTGGCAGAGCGTGACCTTGGGTTCCTGCATACCGGTGGCCGGGTCGTAGCCATAGGTGGTTATGGTGTTGGCGCTTTCGCCAAGCACGATCGGGTCGGCGCCCTCGGGGTAGTTGGCGCGCAAATCCTCGCCGCCGAACCAGCCGCCGAAATGGAAGGGCATCCAGGCCAGGCCCTTGCCGACGCGCTTCGTCACCAGAGCCCGCATCCTGGCCTTTGAGCCATTCTCCGCGCCCGTGACCCAGACCCAGCCGCCATCGACGATGCCCCGCTCGCTCGCATCGCCCGGATTGATCTCGATGAACATATCCTGCTGCAATTCGGCCAGCCATGGATTGGAGCGCGTTTCCTCGCCACCACCCTCGAACTCGACCAGCCGGCCGGTAGAGAGGATGAGCGGGAACTGTTTGGCCACCTGCCGGTCTACCGCCGACTTCTGCACCGAGAAGCCGATATTGGGCAGGCGGAACTGCACCTCGTCTTCGCGGGTGGGATATTTGGCCACCAGATCGACGCGCGGCGTGTAGATCGGCTCGCGATGGACCGGTATCGGATCCGGCACACCAAAGGCGTTCATGCGCGCCCGCGCATTGCCGTAGGGCACGCAGCCATGCTTCATCGCCACACGCTGGATGCCGCCGGAAAGGTCCGTGGACCATGAAACCGCATCGGCCTTGTCACCGCCAATCTTCTCGATGGTGGCAAGCTCGTCGGGCGTCAGGTCCTGATCCCAGCCGAGCTTCTTCAGGACACCATAAGTGAATTCGGGATAGCCGTCCTGAATCTCGGAGCCGAGCGAATAGGAACCGCTGGCAAGCAGGTTGACGCCATCGCGCTCCACCCCGAAGCGCGCGCGGAACGTACCGCCGCCATCCATGACGTGCAAATTGGTGTTGTAGAGCAGCGGGCTGCCGGGATGCTTGACTTCCGGCGCGCCCCAGCATGGCCACGGCAAACCATAATAGTCGCCCTTGGCGGGACCGTCCTTGGCGCGCAGGTCCACCAGATCGAAATCCTTCTGGTTGGCCATGTGCAGCTTCAGGCGCTCGGGCGACTGCCCGCAATAGCCGGTGCTCCAGCTACCGCGATTCATCTCGCGCAATATGTCTTCGGCTTCGGGAAGGTTGTTCTCGACCTTGATATTCTTGAACATCTTGTCGGCAAAGCCCAGCTTCTGGGCGATGAGATACATAATCTCCAGATCGTCCTTGGCCTCGAAGCTCGGCTTCACGATCTGCTCGCCCCATTGCAGCGAACGGTTGGAGGCGACACGCGAGCCCTTGGCCTCGAACTGCGTACAGGCCGGCAGCAGCCAAGTGTCAGCCTTGCGCCCCGCCTTGAGCGCAAGCGATGCCCAGGTCGTGGGATGCGGATCGACCACCACCAGGAGATCGAGCTTGGCCAGCGCCTTGATCGACTCTGGAATGCGGGTGATGCTGTTGGAGGCGTGCCCCTGCACGAACATCGCCCGCACATTGTCCTTCTGATGCACCTGATCCTTGGGCAGGAGCACCGCATCGAACCAGCGCGTCAGCGGAATGCCCGGCGCTTCCATGATCTCCTTGTTGTCGAAGCGTGACACGAACCACTCGTAATCAACCTCCCACACGCGCGACCAGTGCTTCCAGGCGGTGTCCTTGAGGCCGTAATAGAAAGGCAGCGTCACGATATCGAGGCCGACATCCGTGGCCCCTTGCACATTGTCATGCCCGCGCAGGATGTTGGCGCCGGTGCCCGGCTTGCCGACATTGCCGGTGAGCAGCAGCAGGATGCAGCTCGCCCGCACATTGGCCGTGCCGACGGTGTGCTGGGTCTGGCCCATGCACCAGATCAGGGTCGCGGGCTTCTCCGTCGCAAACAGCCTGGCGATGCGCTCGACCTGTCCGCCCGGCACGCCGGTGACGCGCTCCACCTCGTCGGGTGGCCATTTCTCGATTTCCTTGAGGACATCGTCATAGCCGTAGACACGGCTCTGGATGAATTCCTTGTCCTCCCAGCCGTTCTTCACGATGTGCCACATGAGCCCATAGAGGAAGGGAATGTCGGTCCCCGGCCGCAGCCGCACATAATCGGTGGCATGGGCGGCAGTGCGCGTCATGCGCGGGTCGACCACGATCATGTTGGCGTTGTTGAGTTCCTTGCCCTCCAGCATGTGCTGCATGGCCACCGGATGCGCTTCGGCCGCATTGCTGCCGAGATAGAGCAGCGTCTTGGCGTTGCGCATGTCGTTGATGCTGTTGGTCATGGCGCCGTAGCCCCATGTATTGGCAACACCGGTGACGGTGGTGGAGTGGCAGATGCGGGCCTGATGGTCGGTGTTGTTGGTGCCCCAGAAGGCGCCGAGCTTGCGGAACAGATAGGCGCCTTCATTGGTGAATTTGGCCGAACCCAGCCAATAGACCGCATCTGCTCCCGACGCGCCGCGGATTTGCGTGATCCTGTCGCAGATGTCGGTGATGGCCTCGTCCCAGCTCGCCCGTTTCCACGCGCCATCGACCAGCTTCAGCGGATATTTGAGACGCCGCTCGCTGTGCACCAGCTCGCGAACGGACGCGCCCTTGGCGCAATGCGAGCCGCGATTGATGGGACTGTCGAAGCTCGGCTCCTGACCGATCCAGACACCGTTGGAAACTTCCGCCGTGACCGTGCAGCCGACCGCGCAGTGCGTGCAGATGCTCTTGCGGATTTCCACCGTAGCGCCCGGTTCCGGCGGCGGGCCTGCCTCGGCCTTGCGCATATTGGCGAGCGGCAAGGCGCCGATGGCGGCAAGTCCGCCGGCGGCGAGCCCGGAGCGGCGCAGGAAGCTGCGTCGGTCGAGCCGGGCCAGCCCCTGCCCTTCAGCGAATCCCGCCAGACGGGTTTGGCGGGCGGGACGGTCCGAACGCTTGATCAGCATGTCACTCTCCCCTGCCCGGATAGCGGTTGACACGATAATAGGTCTTCACGTGCTCGGTTTCCCGGTAGCGGGCTTTCAGCCGCTCGTCCCGGCTTTCGCTATCAGCGCGTGCCTCGGCGCCAAGCGTGGGAACCGCGGCCAAAGGAGAAAGGCCGAGCGCGCGCAGGAAGTCGCGTCGCTTCACACCATGCTCGTTTCCGGATGCCATATCTCTTCCTCCCACTCCTGTTGACGCGTCACGCCGGCAAGGCAAAGGCCTCCGTCTCAATCTCGATGAACAGCCGGCCAAGCGCGCCGAATTGCCGATAGAACTCACAGTCGGCCGCGCGCTCCACATCCGCGAAGAAGCGGCCGCACCACGGTTTCAGATGGGTGTCGAAAAACACCGCCTGCACAGCCGGATCCATTGCGCCGTAGGCCTTTGCGGCAAAGCCGGCCATGACTTCGCACAGCATCCCGGCGTGATCCTCCGGCTCGGTATGTCCCGAAACCGGCTCGATGCCCAGTCGGCGCAGGTCGCTGCGCAACAGCGCCAGCGGCCGCTCGTTGAGGAAGCCGGTGAGATAGTAGGAGGCGTAAGGCAGAAGCTCGCTGCGGCCGACGCCGACGAAAAGCCGGAAATGCTCCCGCTCCAGCGTTTCGGGATTCGTCTCGCCTGCGGCCGCCGCCAGCGCCGCATGCGCTCGGCCGAGTTGGGTGCCATCGCCTTCTATTGCCGAAAGGCGTGACAGGAACTCGTGATCAGGAGGAACGAGAAGCAAGGTGGCCAGCAGCGCATATTCGAGCGCCCGCGCGCAATCCACCTCGTCAGGTCCGGGGAACGAGGCACAGACGATGTCGCCATCCTCGCCTTCGGCCGTAAATGTCCTTGATACAGTCTTCGCGGATTGCGCGGCGGCCGGCGTCATAGCGCCACCTCCGGCAACGCCATCACATCGCGCGGCGCATCACGCCCGGCGACAGTTTCGACAAAGTGGATTTTGTGCATGCGCATCCCTCCACCATGTGCGGTGGCGGGAGCGCCGTTCGGTAACATGCGGCCCACCCGCACCTGCCTACAAACGGGAGGGTCTACTGAAAAGGTTGAAACGTCAACCGTCTGGAGTAAGACTTTCGGTCGGGTGTCATGGCCCCGAAACCCCGCTATCTTTCGTGGCGATGTCACCAGGTGGCTTGCAAGGAGCGGCAGGTTGAGCAATCCGGCACCGCATTTCAGCATTCCGGCAGGGATCGTGGTGGAACGACGCAGCGCGGCTTCGCCCTGGGTCGACTTTACCTGGCGGCCGGTTGCGCTGCTGGCAGGCGCCCCGGCGGCCACGCCCTGGATCTGCCTCGACGACGACGGAACGACCGCGACTTTTTATGCCGGCGCGGTATCCCTCGGCCTCTACAAGACCGAAGCCGCTCACTACCGCGACAATCTCACCTCGCCGCAACCTTGCGTCTGGGTGGCTATCTCCGAAACCGGCGGAACGCCGCCCTGCGTCATAGCCGGCGCGACAATAGACCCCGCCGAGGGAGAAGCGCTGGCCGAAGCAGGCACGGTGGTGGTGGAGGCCGTTCCGCTGCCGCCGGCGATTGTCCGGCAAGTCGCCGAATTCGTCGCGCGCCATCCCATCCAGGACAATTTCGTCAAACGCAAACGCGATCGCGCCGACCCGGAAGCACTGGCGCGGCGGCTCCCCGCCGATGGAACGAACAATGGCCGAAGATGAAGGCATCCTTGCGCGCTGGTCACGCCTGAAGGCGCAGGCCAAGGACGAAACACAACAAGCGTCTACGCCCGAAAACACCAACGATGCGGAAGCTACGCCCGGTGCAGCCGCCACCGAGACCACGCCGGATGCGGAAGATGCCCCCGACCTCTCGCATCTGCCTGCTCTCGACTCCATCGATGCCACCACCGACCTGCGCGGTTTTCTGGCGGCAGGGGTGCCGACCTCGCTCCGCAACGCCGCGCTGCGGCGCGCCTGGTCGGCCGACCTCGCGATCCGCGATTTCATCGGACCAAACGAGAATTTCTGGGATCATACGGCAGGCAGCGTTCCGGGTTTTCGGCCGCTCGCCGTGGATGCAGCCAAGCGCCTGCTTGGTCAACTGGTGGATGTGGAGCCGCGTGGCGACACCGTCGAGGCTCCTCCGGCAGCGCTCGCGCAAGTGTCGATCGCGGCGCCGCCTGTCGGGGCGCAGACCCCGCTCCAAACAAGCGCCGGGACCGAACCGGAACAGGCAGGCGTTCCATCCGATGAAGCTCCGGAATCCAGCGAGGCCGACGCCCGCCCGCGCCATCACGGCAGCGCCACTCCACGCTTCGACTGAAACTGCGATTTCACGGCCGTCCTGAAGAGCGACAAATAGCGTCAACCAGCAGAGCCGCTGTCCTTGCCAGCATCACGCGCGCGCAGGAAATCGTCTGTCGTCAACACCGGGCGTCGCTGCGGCGCGCTCGGATCGAAGCCTTCATGCACCATCGCCGTCGCACGGCAATTCTCGCACATGCGCACCAGATCGAGATGGTTTGCATTGGCACCGCGATACATCCAGTGTTTTTCCTCCAGCTTGGCAACGATACGCTCAATGGTGCTTTTGGTGCCGAAGGGCGTGCCACAGGAAATGCACAGGAACGGCTCTTCCTCCTTCAAGGTGCGCCGGGGCGCCTCCCATGCGGCGAAATCCAGGCGCGGATCGAGCGTGATGGCGTCTTCCGGGCAGGTCGCCTCGCACAATCCGCATTGCACGCAGGCGATTTCGGCAAAGCGCAGCATGGGCCGATCAGGCTCCGCCGAAAGCGCTCCGGTCGGGCAAGCCGTGACACACGCATGGCAGAGCGTGCAGCGCCCCACATCGAGGTCGACACTGCCGAACGGCGCGCCCTGCGACAAGGCAATGCGTTCGACCGGTGACGGCGCAGCATGGTGGAGTTCGCGAAATGCTGTCTCCATGAGGCTGCGTCTGCCACCCAACGGCATGAATGAGGAGGGTTCAGCGATCTCCCCACGCAGGGGAATATCGTCGAGATCGGCGCGCAGGCGATCCGGATCATCGGCCTGGATAATGCGCACGGCATCGCTGCCGAACCCCAGCGCGGTGGCTGTCGTGTTGCTCCAGTCCACCACTTGCCTGAGGCCCGCTATGTCGTGGCGCGGCCGTTCACGCGTCAGGAAGACGACGCCGGAGCCGCCATAGGCGAGGGTCGCCGCGATGCTTTCCGGCCCGACCTGCGTGACCTCGTTGACCCGGAACGGAATGACATTGGCCGGCAGACCATCGCCATAGCGGGCGAGCGCGTCGACCAGCGGTTCGCCATGGTCTGCGTCATGGAACAGCACCGTCGCCTGCCTGCCACCGGCGGCGTGGTAAGCCGAAAGCATTGTGCGCAGCCGGCCGATCTGTCCTTCCGGCCCCGGCACGGCATAGGTAGCCGCCCCGGTGGGACAGGCTGCGGTACAGAATCCGCAACCGCCGCATATGGCCGGGTCGATGGCAACGGCATCGCCATTGGGGGTGATCGCACCCGCCGGGCATAGATCGAGGCAACGGCGGCACCCGGTTATGCCCGAGCGCGAATGCGCGCACAGCGATGCATCGAAGCGAATGAAGACCGGCTTGTCGAAGGTTCCGACGAGATCACCGGCCTGAAAGATCGCCCTTTCCACGGCGAGTGGATCGCGCGGATCGGCACGCAGATAGCCGGCACGCAGATCGGGTGCAGGAAAGAGCGGAGGATTTCCCGTCAGGTCGAGAATGATGTCGCAATTGGAAACAGCGCCGTCACGCGACGCCCCGAACCGCAGCACTTCGCGCGAGGATGGCGACGGAAGCGCAAAACCGTCGATCGTCAGCTCGAAGGCTCCGAGGTGCCCATGTGCCGTGCGGATGTCGCCTTTCAGAACCGGAAAATCATCGACCGGTCGTGGCGCAACGTTCTCAGGATGTGAGAGAAGCACGGTGATGTCGAGCCGGCCGGCCAGCCGGCGGCCCGCTTCGATAGCGGCCTCGTCACGACCATAGATGAGAATGATGCCGTCGCTCTCGAAGCTGATCGGGGCGACCGCCTGTTCCGGTTCTGCCGCGGCAAGCAAGGCGGCAGCCTTTGGGCCGGCCGAGCCGGCATCCTTCGACCAGCCGCCATTTTCGCGGATATTGGCGAAGATGAGATCGACGAAGGAGGTTTCGGCCGCCACTTCGCGAAACAATGGGGCCTCCTGCGTGCAGGCAACAGTTACCGGTTCGCCGCGTGCGATCACTTCGCGAAACAGCGGCAGGTCCGCCCCGCACAGATGGTTCGCTTGAGTGATGCCGCAGCCTCCGCACCCGCGTGCGATGGCTTCCCGGTCGAGCGGCATCGACCTTTCGCATGTGCAGATCATCAGATGCCGCTTTGCATCAGCCATTCTGCTCCTCCCCGCGTCAGCATTGCGCCTCAGAGGCGACAGCCGCCCATAGCTTCAGCTTACATGCAATTCAGATGTAAGCCAGACCTGAAAAACGTCGAAGAAGGCCCCCGAAGCGCCTCGCACCTCGGTGCCGACCGCCGCTTCGGCTTCACCAGTTACCGACGAGATTGTGTCCAGGGTCGCCAACGCGGGCGCCGGAAGTTGCGAATGCCTTGTAGGCCGGCTCCTGAACCGCAGCGAGCGCAAAGGAACCTGCAATTGCAAGAATGATGGCGGCGATAACGGCTGAAATAAAGGCTTTCATGATGCTTTCCCTCATGCGTGCCTGATGTCCAACTATGGCCCATGCCGCAGGCAAATCAAGGGAGCGCGCGGAAATACCGCTACCGCCACTTGGACACGCTGCGCCGTTCGCAAGGTCGCCCTGCCGCCGCTCGGCGAGATTGGAGCGGAAAACGCCTCCACCTCGCCCTTGAGCAGGCGGGGCTCGCAGGAATCGCAGCGGCAGCCGCCAGGGTAAGGGATGCCACCGACAGTCGCATTTAAACCAGTGAGAATGCGCGAACGACGGGTTTTCTTAAGACTGCCTTAAGCTGGATCGGATTGGCGCATCTTTTCCGCCCGCTTGTGCCGCGGGCGAAGGAGGTAAAAATATGATGGTGATGGGGCTGCTGCTCGCGTTGAGCTTCGTGGTTTCACTGCTCGCTCTGGCATTCCTGATCTGGGCGATCAGCAACCGGCAGATCGCGCTTGATGAGCAGGCTGCCAAGGTAATTTTTTCCGCTGGCGAAGAAGGGAAGCTTGACAGCCCCGACAAGGAGTTCGCCGACGATCGGCGTCATTACTTCGATATCGCCGCCAGCGGGATTGACCGTATTTCCGGCAGACCGGTAGCCGTGCTTCTCATTGCAGCAACCTTTTGGCTGGTCCTCGGTTCCGTTTTTGGCGTGATCGCATCGCTCAAGCTGCATTGGCCGGACTGGCTCTCCGCTTACGCTCCACTGACATTCGGCCGTGTCCGCACCCTCCATCTGAATCTGGTGATCTACGGCTGGCTGTCGCAGATGGGCATCGCCTCGATGATCTGGATATTGCCGCGCATTTTCCGTACGCCTTTGCGCAGCCCTCAGCTTACCGTCGTCGGCGCCATCATCTGGAATATTGCCGTCGCGCTGGGCGCACTCGCTATCGCCCGCGGCTGGACAGACGGAGAAGAATGGCTCGAAATTCCGTGGCAGCTCGACATGCTGCTGGCATTTGCCGGTGTATTCTTCATTGTGCCCCTGATAAGAACCACAAGCGCACGCGAGGTTCACCATATCTACGTGTCGGGCTGGTACTTTCTTGCCGGCATCCTCTGGTTTCCCTGTCTCTTCGTGATAGCCAATCTCCCTGTCATCCATTCCGGTGTGGAGGAAGCCACCGTCAACTGGTGGTTCGCACACAACGTGCTTGGCCTGTGGCTGACACCGATCGGCGTGGGCACGGCCTACTATTTTATCCCGAAGATTATCGGCAAACCCGTCTATTCCTATTCGGTATCCCTTCTCGGTTTCTGGGGTCTGGCGCTCTTCTATAGCCAGGTCGGTATCCACCACCTCATCGGTGGTCCAGTTCCGACCTGGGTGGTGACACTCTCGGTCGTTCATTCGGTGATGATGTTCATTCCGGTAATCGCCGTCGCCATCAATCAGCACGTTCTCGTGGGTCGCAATCTCTGGGCGCTCAAGGAATCGCTGCCGCTGCGTTTCATTTCCTTCGGAGCGGTCATGTATACGATGGCCTCGTTTCAGGGCTCGATCGAGGCCCTTCGCTCTGTCAACACGGTTGTACATTTCACGCATTACACAGTCGGGCACGCCCATCTCGGCGCTTATGCGTTCGTAAGCATTGTCATGTTCGGCGCTGCCTACCATATGCTGCCGCGCATGACCGGACGAGCCTTTCAATGGCCAGCGCTGATAAATGCGCATTTCTGGCTGATCGTCGTTGGCTTCGCGATTTATTTCTTCAGCCTGTCTATTGGCGGCGTTCTCCAGGGGCTCGCGATGCTCGATGCGACGCGACCGTTTTCGGAAAGCGTCACGGTGACACTTCCCTATCTCGAAGCGCGTAGCCTCGGAGGCACCCTCATGACGCTCGGCCATATCATCTTCGCAATCAATGTCGCTTCGATCCTTGTGCCCCGTCGGGTATCTGCGATCGTATCGATGGAGCCGGCAGAATGAACCGCTATTTGCCACTTTCCATTCTCGCGCTTGCAATCCTTGCTTTCGCCACTCTGCTGCTGGTCATCGCACCGGGCATTCAAATCTCGCGACATGCAGCGCCGCCCGGCCTGAAACCATATACCGAGCAGGAACTGAGAGGCAGGGACGTCTATGTCTCGCTCGGCTGTGTCTACTGTCATAGCCAGCAACCACGTTCTCCCGATCAGGCTCCTGATGGCGTGCGCGGCTGGGGACGTCCGGCAATCGCTGCCGACTATACCTACGATGCCCCGCACCAGCTCGGAACGATGCGCACCGGGCCGGATCTTCTCAATGTCGGTGCTCGCCTGCCGTCGCGAGACTGGCATCTGGCCCATCTCTACCAGCCGCGCGCCATCTTCGACTGGAGCATCATGCCATCCTACCCCTTCCTCTTTCAGCGAAAGGACTCGGCGGGGCCGGAAGACGTGGCGGTCTCGATGCCGGCAGCCTTCGCGCCTGAATCGGGCGTGATCGTCGCAAAGCAGGATGCGCTCGATCTCGTCGCCTATCTGCTTTCGCTGGACCGGACCTACCCCGCGCCTGCGAACGCCCTCCGCGACGATGGTTACAGCCAACCGGTGGAGCCGTGATGAGCAAAGACCCCAAAAGAATGACGAATACACGCCATCGCCCGGACGAAAACTTCGAGCCTTATGAACCGCATCGACGGATACCTTGGCCTCTCATCGCTTTTGCGGGCGCGCTCGGTCTATGGGGTGCCGCGACCTTACTCGATAGTCGGCAAGATGTTGCTGCGGAGCAGGCTGAACGGCTTGTGGCGGATAATCTGAAGACCGGCCAGAACAGCGAGCCTGGTTCGACCCTGTTTGCTGCGCGATGCGCAACGTGCCACCAACCGGATGGAATGGGCGTGCGCGCTGCGATCCCGCCGCTATCCGGATCGCCGTTTGTTGCACAGGGGCCCGAACTGATCGCAAAAATCCTGCTTCGGGGTATCGATGGCCCGATCCGGGTCAACAATCACGTTTTTGACGGCCATATGCCGAGTTTTGCCAGCACATTGACCGACAGCGAAATCGGCGAGCTTGCAAGTCATGTTGCACGGCATTTCGGAGAATCCTCGCAAACCCTGTCCGCTACAGAAGTCGCTTCGCTTCGCGGGCCGGCCGGCGAAGACTCAAGCTTCAAGGGTGGTGCCGAGATTGCAGCGACAAGCGGCTTCTCCTTGGGTGATCAACCCGCCTTCGTGTCCGTAAGCGCCGGTTCGCTCGCCCCCGAAATCTCCTCGCTTGTCTTTTCGGGTCGGGGCGAGCAGTGGGCATGTGCAAGTTGTCATGGGGATCTCGGTCAGGGCAAGGAAACCACCCCGCGTTTGGCCGGGTTGCCCGCAGACTATATCGTCAAGCAGCTTGATGACTTCGCACAAGGCCGTCGGCTCAACGAGTCCATGCGTATGGTCGTCAATACACTTTCCGATTCGGAAAAGAGAAAACTTGCAGAATACTATGCGGATTTGCGCGTGCCATCCAACGCTAGGCCGGAACTTGGCGGAAACCTTGCCCGAGGCGAGGAGCTCGCGCTTCGCGGCGACTGGAGCCGCAATGTGCCATCATGCTTTTCCTGCCACGGCCCGTCCGGCTTCGGCGTCGCGCCCGAATTTCCGGCTTTGGCCGCCCAGCACGCTGCCTATACAACAAACCAGCTGTCCGCCTGGGCGGGCGGTCATCGCAAAAACTCCTCGCTCGCTCTGATGGAGAGGATCTCCAGTGAACTCGGCGATGCCGACCGCAGGGCGGTCGCCGACTATCTTGCGTCCCTTCCACCGGTTCCGGCAGGGACATCCGAAAAGACTGCCTCTATTGGAGATCAGCCATGACACAGCCAGCAGAACGTCCTGAAGCCGGTCCCACCGATCCTGCGAAAGGCCGGATTGCACGGGGCTGGATTCACGCCGCCGGTGCCGTCGTCATCATCGCCGCTGTTGGTGCTCTGGCTTATGAGAGCGGCTTGATACCGTCTCCTCAGGCAGCGCGGCAGGGAATGGGATCAACGACCGCAGGCTACTTCCAGCCGCCCACTGACGATCAAATTCCGGATGACGAATTCGGCGCTGCCGTCCGCCGCGGACAGGCGATCTTCATGAACACCTCCACCAATGCGTCGGAACACGTGGGCAACGGTTTGTCGTGCTCCAATTGCCACCTGGATGGTGGAAGGCAGCCTTACTCGGCGCCGATGTGGGCCGCATGGGTTCAGTATCCCAAATACCGTTCCAAGAACAATCAAATCAACACAATGGAGGACCGGGTCAAAGGTTGCTTCACCTATTCGATGAACGCCCAGCACTCGGTCAGCGGCGGACCGCCGCCCGCCGGCGATGATATATATCGTGACCTGCAGAGCTATTTTTACTGGCTCGCCACCAATGCTCCCACGAACAGGAAGATGGAGGGTGTCGGGTTCGGCAAAGTCGAGAAGACCGAGCTCGGCTACTCGCCGGAACGTGGCGAGCAAGTCTTTGCCGCCAATTGTTCCGTCTGTCATGGAGCTGACGGTCAAGGCCAGAAAGATATCAATGAACGTTACGTTTTCCCGCCGCTGTGGGGGCCAAACTCCTATAACTGGGGAGCTGGCATGGCGCGCATCGATACGGCTGCGGCATTCATCAAAAACAACATGCCACTCTCGCAGCCGGGCAAGCTCACCGATCAGGAAGTCTGGGATGTGGCCGCCTTTATTGACAGCCATGAACGCCCCAAGGATCCGCGTCAGAAAGGAAACACGATCGAGGAAACACGCAAGCGCTATCATGACGGCGACGAGATCTATTACGGGCGAACGGTCAATGGCGTCCTGTTGGGCGTAGGCACGCCCGATCCGGTCCATCCCGTCGCGAGTCAGGAATAACCGGAATGCGAAGACTCTTCGCCGTAAGCGACATGGCTTGCGGCGGTTGCGCACTCGGGCTGGAAAGGCGTCTGAGCAAGGTCGACGGCATCAACTCCGTCGGAGTTCACTATCTGACCGCGTCGATGCTGGTCGACTGGAATGAAGCCCGCCTGTCCGTGCCACAGATCGCCGATCTCGTCGCCACCGCAGGTTACCGCCTGATCGAACGACATCGGCCTGAAGAACTCTCAATCTTGCTTACAGAGGATATTCGTCGGCTTGGCACGCGCCTTGCCGTCGCCGTGATGGCCGGGATGTGGTCAATGGCGCTCTCGATCGTTCTCTATGTTTCCAAGATAGATCCGGCTGTCGCGTGGTGGATCGCGAGCGCATCCGGTCTGCTCGCGGTGCCTGTCGTATTCTGGGCAGGACGCGGTATCTTCTGGATGGCCCTGCGATCAATAATCCTGAAAACAACGGGCCTCGACCTTCTGGTCGCGGTGGGGGCTGGAGGGGCGTTCGCGATTTCAACGGTGTCGCTCGCTACGGGATCGGCGGATGTTTACTTCGATACCGCGACAATGCTTGTCACGCTCCTTCTCATTGGAAGGCTGCTGGATCTCGTGACGCGGCGGGAAGCGATTTCTGCATTGACAGCCCTTCAGGCTGCATCGCCGGAAACCGCCTTGCTCGCCAGGAGCGACGGTGTCGACGAAGTCGTTTTATCTCAGATCCAGATAGGCGACCACGTCGTCATAAATGCGGGCGCCGGCATCAGTGTCGACGGACTTGTCGTGACCGGTACAAGCGCGGTCGATCGTTCTGCGATGACCGGTGAATCCGCCCCGGTGGCGGTCTCGGCAGGCGAGCGCGTCACGGCAGGTACGGTCAACCTGTCACGCCGCGTGATTGTAGAGGTTGATCGCATTCAGGGCGATCGTGACATCGATCGAATGGGCGGCTCAATAGCGCTGGAAATCGCGCGTCGCGGCAGCATCACCTCAAGGGCCGATCGTGTCGCCGGCATTCTGTCCTGGGCAATTCCGGCGCTTGCGACAATAACGGCGATTGGCCTTGCATTCGCGGGTGTCGCAATGGGGGATGCCGCATTGCGCGGCCTTGCAATTGTTGCTGGCGCTTGCCCCTGTGCCCTGTCAATTGCGGCGCCGTTGGCACAGACGCGTGCCGCCAGTTTTGCTGCTGCCCATGGTATCCGGCTGCGCGAACCGACCGCGTTCGAGAGTCTTGCGCGGGTTCGTACGGCAATTTTCGACAAAACCGGAACACTTACACAAGGCAGGCCCGTCGTCACCGACGTGTCGCCGGCACCTGGTGCCACCGTGGAAGACGTGCTTGCCGCAGCGGCTGCGGCTGAAACTGGTATTGCCCATCCGCTGGCGAGAGCGGTCATCGAACGGCATGGCTCGGAAGTCGGCACCGGCGGTACCCGGCTGGCTCGGGGAGCGCAAGCAGTCGATCCGGAAGGCAGGAAAATAACTGTCACAGGCACCGCATCCAACACCGGAGCGACGCGCCTGATCGTCGAGCGAAACGAGACGCTTCTGGGGACCCTGGACGTTGCCGATGTGCCAAAGCCAAAGGTGGCTGATGTTCTGACTGCACTTCGGCAACGCCATATCGCCGTTTCGATTGCCACCGGAGACAGCAAAGGACCAGCATTGTCGGTTGCCGAACAGATCGGCCTCAGAGCAGATAACGTGCATTACGAATGCACGGCAGAATATAAAGCAGAAATCATCAGCAGGTCCGAGCGGACGGTCATGTTTGTCGGTGACGGAATCAATGACGCGCCGGCGCTTGCGGCAGCGGATTGCGGCATCTCGGTCGCCGGCGCCCATAGCGCCGCCGCTGAAACGGCTGACGTTGCCATCGTGAGAGGCGGGGTTGAGCAGATACTGACAGTAATTTCTCTTGCCCGTCGAACTGTGGCGATAAGCAGTCAGAACATCGCTTTTGCGCTCATCTATAATGCCGCAGTCGTTCCTTTTGCAGCAATGGGAGCGCTCTCTCCGGTGATGGCTGCACTTGCCATGTTGGCAAGCTCACTATCGGTAACCGCAAATAGTATGAGATTGGCAGTGCCTCGGGAGAAAACAAGCAATAGCCGAACCGCATATTAGCGAGATAGTCGCGTCATCGTCATCGGTGGGCGACACAGTTGCTCCTGTCGTGCAGCCCCTCGGAAAGGCGATCTGTCCACATGTGACCATCCGGTCCGGCATCGTCGCGATCATGGCCCTGCTGACATTGTCGGAAATCGCGGGCAGCATCGATCTGTTTGACACACTGTTGCTTCTGCCTCACGCTGATATCTCAGGGCAGGTCTCGTCGGCAGCCAGCCGAACGAGCCAGTCTCGAAAGGCCCCTGCCGCCAGCCCGGTTTCCGGCTTTCGGGCAGAAAGAAGGAAATAGCCGCTGCCATCCGCACGGAACCCCTGTGGTGCAACCAACAGTCCGGCCTGAAGATCGTCCTGCACCAGATGCCACGGCCCGATCGCGACACCGAGCCCGGCGACGGCCGCCTGCAGGCTGAAGTAGAAATGCTCGAAATCCCGTCTAGGATTTTCCCGATGGTCCTGCCCGCTGATCTCGCTCCAATCGCTCCAGGCCATCGGGCGGGTTCGGGTATGCAGCAGCGTGGCGACCGTTATGAGACGGCCGGACGCAAAGAAGGCGTTGACTTTGTCGGGACGGCATACCGGTCCGATCGCCTCATCGAAGAGGTGATGGGCGCGATAATCGTTTGGCCACGCGAAATCATTGCGGCGGATGGCCAGATCGATGTCGGCGCCAAGAGATATCGGCCCGCCACCGGCCAACAACCTGATATCGGCAAGCGGATGCTCGGCGTGGAACTGCGGCATTCGCGGGATCAACCAACGCATCATCAGCGTGGGCTCGCAAGAAACCACGACAGGAGCATTGGCGCGTTCGGCTTTGATGCGTTGCGCTTCTTCCTCGATCTGCCCTAGACCCTGCGCCACCACTCGCGCCAGGCGGCGTCCTTCATCTGTCAGGAAAACCGCACGATTACGACGCTCGAACAATAATGTTCCTAGATCTTCCTCAAGCAAACGGACGGCTCGGCTGACTGCGCCATGCGTCAGGTTCAGCCGATCAGCTGCTTTGCTGAAGCTCTCCATCTCGGCGGCTACCCGAAAACAGGCAAGCGCTGGAAGTGATGTGATGTTCTGCCTCATGTGTTATTTATTCTCACATATTCTGCCAGAAATCATCGTTATTTTCGTAGCACTCAGCGCGCTATGGAGGAGGTGAGCTGAAGGAATTGTCTCATGGCCGAATGGCTTGCAGTCATCACCATCACGATCTTCGCCGTTATCAGTCCGGGACCGGATTTCGCCATGGTCTCGCGCAACTCGCTCTCCCTGTCGCGGCGGGCGGGCATTTTGACCGCACTCGGCATCGGTGCCGGCGTGCTGGTCCATGTCAGCTACACGCTGCTCGGAATCGGGGTGCTGATCCGCGAGTCACCAGCTCTGTTCGATATTCTGAAGCTTGTTGGCGCAGGCTATCTGATCTGGCTTGGAGCGAAGATGCTGCTCAGTCACAGGGCCGATGGCCCGGTTGCGGCGGATGAAACAGTCCTCTCCGACATGGGCGCCTTGCGTGTCGGTTTTCTTACCAATGCCCTGAACCCGAAGACGACGATTATTATCGTCAGCCTGTTCATACAGGTCGTTCAGGTGGATACACCATTGGCCACCCGGATCGCCTATGGCCTGTTCATCTCCCTGGCCCATGTCGTGTGGTTTTCCGCTGTTGGCCTGTTCTTTGGTGCCCAGCGTATTCAGAAAGCGATTTTTGGTATCCGCCACTGGGTCGATCGGACCTTTGGCGCACTGCTGATTGGTTTCGGCATAGTGCTGGCTGCGGCGAATATCGGTTCCTGACATGCCACCAACTCTCATGAAGAGACCGCGCCTTCTGCTGTCTGGTTTTCCGGGCAGGGTTCCGGTCCCTCTGCTCCCGAGGCGATAACAATGCCTGCCAGTGAGACGACCAGACCGATAACCATCATCCAAGACATGGGTTCATTGAACATGGTCCAGGCCCAAAGCATTGTGACCGGAGGGCTCAGATACAGAACGCTGCTCACGCGAGCGGCCGATGATTTGCGCAGACATATGTAATAGAGGCCGTAACCGCCAAATGTCGCAAGCACCACAAGCCATATTACGCCAATGGCAAGGCGGGGTTCAGCCACCGGAAGAACGCTGCCTTCGTACCAGGCGAAGACCGCGAAGATCGCAGCTGCCGACAGACACTGGATGCACAAGCTTTGGTGGATCGGCATCGTGAGCCTGATCGTGCGTTTCTGAAGCAGCGTAGCCAACGCCAGTGAGAGCATGCCGAGTATCGGCATCCCATAGGCCCAGACCGGCGCGTTCCCAAGCTGAAACGCGGAGGTTGACGCAATCACCACGCCGGAAAATCCGACAATGAAGCCGAACCACTGACCGCGCGTAACGATGTCGCCCAGGATCGGTATTGACAACATGGCGACCGCCAAGGGCAGCATGTCGGCGATCAGGGCGACGAGACCGGTGGAGACCCCCTGATCGATGGCGATGGCGAAACCAGCCAGATAGCCGGACATCGCCAGAGCGCCGATAATTGCCTGTGCAACAATCTCTTTCGATCGCAGTCTCGGTCCGAGGGCCAATGCGAAAGGTAGCAACAGCAACCCGGAAACCAGACTGCGCCAGAGAAGGATGAGGAAAACAGGCGCGTGATCGATGGCAAACCGTACGCCGACAAAGCCAGAACTCCAGCAAACAACCAGAGCACCTTCCAACAATAAAAGTCCAATGACGGACTTCAGGCCGGTGATTTGCAGTTTCTTCAAGGCAGTTCATTCTCTCCTGTTGCGTCAATGGTTTGACATTGCAACGGAGATAATGATCTAATCAAACGATATTACATAACCCATTAATCCCTCAAAATTGGATTATATGCGCACTCTCGATATCGATCTTCTGCGAACCTTTCACACCATTGCCCGTCTCGGCAGGTTCAAGGACGCGGCCGCGTATCTCGGCAAAAGCACTTCAGCGGTGAGCGTTCATGTGCAGCGACTCGAGGAGGTTGCGCAGGCTCGCCTGTTCGAGCGAGACAATCAGGGCGTGGTGCTCTCAGTACGGGGACGTGAGCTGCTCAAGGAAACCGCCGCTTTGCTGGCCGAGCATGACAGGATCGTTGCAGCGCTTCGCAGTGCCCCGGTAACGGGGAAGATCCGGCTGGGCATTCCTGAAGAATATGCTGGGACCTTCATCAAGCAGGGGCTGCCGTTGTTTGCAATGGAGCATTCAGGCATTGAGCTTCACGTGGAGGCGGCGTCAAGCGCCTCTCTGCTGGCCATGTTTGAGAGGGAACGGTTGGACACGGTGATCAGCGTCGAAGAGAAGCCAACGGACGATGGGATCATCTTGACGCAAATACAACCGGTCTGGGCTGTCGGGCGCGATTTACAGGCGTTGTCACAGGAGCCTCTCCCGGTAGCCCTTCATGGCGATGGTTGCCCTTATCGGGAATTGGCGCTCTCCTCTTTGAAACAGTCGGGGCGGGCCTGGCGGACCGTCGTGGCCAGTGAAAACAGCGCAGCGATCATGGCGGCCATGGAAAGCGGGCTCGCAATCGCGGCGGCTGCCGATGCCAGGCTACCCGATACGCTGTCCATGGTGCCGCCATCGTATGGTCTTCCGTCAATACCAACTTGCACGGTCATGTATCGCGCTCATCAGGAACGCGAGGCTGATACGTGTCTCAGAAAAGCACTGGTCAGATATTTTGATGCGCCAGGTTTTTGATCCCTTATTTTGAATGATGCGATCTTTTCTCATAAACCGGCCAGATCACTCAACCGGCCATGTTCGAAACAATCAGCTCAATATATCGGCCAATCTGCCGGGTTTTTTGTCTTCGCGCCCCAGATCCAGTCCCGCCAGAAGATCGGCCAGATGGCTCCTCATCAGCCGTGCCGCCTCGGCGGGACGATGCGCCTCGATCGCATCGACAAGACCGTGATGCGCGTGGGTGTGGCAGGTGGTTTCCCGGCGCGTCCAGTAGAGCGTGATGATCAGCGAGGAATGGGAAACCAGGTCGCGTACGATCTCGGTCAATGCCGACTGGTCAGCGATCTCGGCCACGCCGACATGGAAACGGGCCGACAGGAGGATGGCCTCGCTGTCGCGGCCGGCCTGGAGCGCCTCGTGCTCGCTTTCGAGATGACGCCGCAGCAGGGCGATATCTTCCGGCGTCGCGCGCTGGGCAGCCAGCGCCGCGACTTCCGACTCTATCAGGGTGCGCGCCTCGAACACGTCGAGCGCCTCCTTTTTGGTGGGCTGGGCAACGAAGGCGCCACGGTTGGGCTCCAGCCGCACAAGCCTGTCATGCGCAAGGGCCTGCAATGCGGCGCGCACGACGGTGCGGCTCACCTCGAATATGGCGGCGAGTTCATCCTCGGGCAGCTTGGTTCCCGGCATCAGGCGACGGCCGATGATGGCATCGTTGATGCTCCGGTAGACACCCGCCCAGCGGGAGGCCGGCTTCCCGCTCTTTTTCTCCGGCTGAAGTACGGTCAACATATCGTTCTTTTCCGGCGTATCTTCAGAACGCGCAGGCGTTGCAGGATCGACGCCCGTAGCGCTCAGATGAAACGTTCCTGAATCTCACGCGGCCGGCCCGCCGGTCAATGCCGGGAGCCGTGGCGAGGCTTTGAAACGCTTTCAAGAAATCCAGCTACGATGCCGCCACCATCCCCTCTCCCGCCTCGACGGAAGGCGACAGTGGCGCGTAGAAGCCGGCGAAGCGTTTGGCCCGCGGGGCGGCATAGCTGCCGACTTTCGAAGTATGGAGACCCAGCGCGTGCAGGGACTCGGCCAGCTTGACCGCGCAGGCCACACCATCCAGCACCGGCACGCCATGTGCCTGCGTCAACTGGTTGGCAAGGTCAGCCATGCCCGCGCAGCCGAGCACGATCGCCTCGGCGCCGTCCTCGGCCACCGCCCGCGCGATCTCGTCGGAAATCCTGGAGCGTGCATCCGAGCCCGGCTTCTCAAGGTCGAGCACGGGCACATCGGAGGCCCTGACCCTGGCGCAGCGCGAGGCGAGCCCGTATTTCACCAGATTGTGCTCTATCGCCGGCACCGAGCGGGCAAGCGTGGTGACCACGCTGAACTTGCCGGCGATCAGGCTTGCCATGTGGAAAGCCGCCTCGCCAATGCCGATCACCGGTGCGGTCGTGGCACAGCGGGCGGCATCGAGGCCCGTATCGTCGAAGCAGCCGATGACATAGGCATCCATGTCGCGGTTGCGCGCCATCTCGGTGATGATGCCCGGCACGGCGAACACCTCATCGAAATAGCCTTCGATGCTGGGCGGACCGTCCTGCGGGTTGACGGCAAGGATATCCGTGCCCGAAGCCGCAGCCAGGGATGCGGCCTTGCCGATCTTGGCGGTCATGGATGCGGTCGTATTCGGGTTGATGACAAGTATGCGCATGCGACTTCCTAAACTTCTCCACCCAGATAGAGGCGCTTGACCCGCTCGTCGGTGAGCAGTTCAGCGGATTGCCCGCTGAGCGCGATCGAGCCTGTGGTCAATGCATAGGCGCGCTGGGAGATACGCAGCGCCATGCGGGAATTCTGCTCCACCAGAAGCACACTGACCTTCTCGTCGCGATTGATGGCGACGATGGAGCGGGCGATGTCCTGCACCAGCTTTGGCGCAATGCCAAGCGAGGGCTCGTCGAGCAGAAGCAGCTTCGGCCGGGCCATCAGCGCGCGGCCGATCACCAGCATCTGCTGCTCGCCGCCGCTCATCGTTCCGGCCTGCTGCGCGTAGCGCTCCTTCAGCCGCGGAAAGCGGGTCAGCACGCGCTCCAGCGAGTCTGCGATCTCCGCCTTGTCGGCACGCGTGAAGGCACCCATCAGGAGGTTGTCCCTGACCGTCATGTAGGGAAACACCCTGCGGCCTTCGGGCACCATGGATATGCCCATGCGCACGATCTCATCGGGGCCGACCCCGTCGATGCGCCGGCCGCGGAAGCGGATCTCGCCCGTGCGCGGCTTCTTCAGGCCGGTAATGGCGCGCAGAATGGAGGATTTTCCCGCCCCGTTGGCGCCAATCAGCGCCACCGTCTCGCCCTCCCTGACCTCGAGCGAAACGCCCTTCAGCGCGTAGACATGGTCGTAATAGAGTTCGACATCGTCGAATGTGAGCAGCTTTTTCATGGCCTACAACCCGATCGATTCGTCTTCGGCACCCAGATAGGCTTCGATGACCCTGACATCCTGCTGGATTTCGGCCGGCGTACCCTCGGCGATCTTCTGACCGAAATTGAGCACGACGATGCGATCGGAAATGTTCATCACGGCGGGCATGTCGTGCTCCACCAGAAGCACGGTGATGCCACGCTCGCGCACCTTGCGCACCATCTCCACCGCGCGCCGCGTCTCGTCGTGGTTCATGCCGGCGAAGGGTTCGTCCAGCAAAAGCACCGCCGGATCGGTGGCAAGGCCGATGGCGATGCCGAGCGCCCTGAGATGCCCATGGGGCAGGTTGGAGGCGATCTCGTTCCTCATTTCGGAAAGGCCGAGGAAGTCGATGATTTCATCGGCCGAGCGACCGAATTCCTCCTGGTCGAGCTGCGCCATCGGCGTGCCGAAGTAAAAGCCGGCGAGGCTCGCGCGGGAGCGCAGGTGATGCGCGGTGATGACATTGTCGCGCACCGTCATGTTCTTGAAAATGGTGGTTTCCTGGAAGGTGCGCACCACGCCCTTGCGGGCTGCGATATGGGCAGCCAGTCCGGAAATGCGCTCTCCCTTGAAACGCACCTCACCCTCGGTCGGCCGCAGGAAGGAAGCGATCAGCTTGAACAGGGTGGATTTGCCTGCCCCGTTCGGCCCGATGACGGAAACGATTTCGCGCTCGCCCACGGTGAACGACACGGCGTTGACCGCAACCAGACCGCCGAAGCGCTTGGTAAGCCCCGAGATTTCGAGAATGGCGCTCATGACGATGCCCTCCCGGCGGCAGTGCTGCGGGCTTGCGTCTCCTCCTGCCGATGCGCCGGCGGGGCAGCGGCGGTCGCCTTGGCCCGGCCCGACAGCCTGAGGCTGAGCAGTCCGTTGGGCAGAAGCAGCATCAGGGCGATCAGGATCGTGGAGAAGATGAGAAGCTGGAACTCACCTGTCTGGAACAGCAGGTCCCAGCCGAAATAGAGCACGAAGGTGCCGAGCATCGGCCCGAACACGTAGCCCAGCCCGCCAAGGAAGCAATTGAGCATGAAATTGATGGAGTCGGCCACGGTGAAGCTCGACGGATAGATGGACTGCGAGATGGCTGCGAACATCGCCCCGCCGACACCGCCGAGGAAGGAGGAAATGGCGTAAGCCAGCACACGCAGATAGGTGATGTTGACGCCGATGGACGAGGCCAGTTCCTCATTTTGCTGAAGCGACTGGCACAATTGCCCGATGCGCGAATTCTTCAGCCGGTAGAGCGCGGCGAAGCACAGCGCCATCAACAGCACCGACACGATGTAGAAGGCAAAGCGCGGATTGGCGAGCGTGGCGAAATCCGGAACGATGGTGAGCCCGAACAAGCCGATGCGACCCGGCTGCGGGATGCTGACGATGCCCTTGGCGCCATTGGTGATGGGAAGCGCCAGCGCCAGCAACCGCGCCACCTCGGTCAGAACCAGCGTGACCATGGCAAAATAGACGCCGCGCAGGCGCAGGATCGGCAGGCCGATCAGCACGCTGGCGGCCATGCAGAACAGGCCCGCCAGCGGCAGCGTGACCCAGAAGGAAACGCCATATTCCATGACCAGTATGGCCGACACATAGCCGCCCATCAGCGCATAGGCGCCCTGCCCGATATTGATGCGGCCGATATAGAAGGTGATCCACACGCCGGCGCTGATGATGGACAGCAACGCCACCGAGGTGAGCGTGTAATAGAGATCCGACCGCCCGGTGGCGTTGATGAAAAGCGGCACGCCCACAAGGAGGAGCAGCAGCAATGCCGCCGAAGCGAAGAGCTTGGCTGTCGCGGTCATGGCTCAACCCCAAGGCTTGCCCATCAGCCCGTTCGGGCGGATGCTGAGGAAGATCATGAGAAGCGCGAAGATGACGAGATAGGTGATGTCGCCATATTCGCGCAGCACCGTCAGCCCCACTGATTCCATCATGCCGAGGATGAAGCCGCCGGCAATCGCGCCGCCGACGACACCGGCACCGCCAATCATCACCATGAGGAATGCCTTGATGGAAATCGGGCCACCGATGCCGGAGTTGACGCCGGTAATCGTCACCAGCAGGCTGCCGACCGCACCCGCCAGTAACGCGCCGAGCGCGAAGCCGATCATCGAATAACGATCGACATTGACGCCCATCAGCTGCGCGGCGGTGCGGTCCTGGGCGAGCGCGCGCATGGCGCGGCCGGGCCGGCTGTACTGCATGTAGAGCACGAAGGCGGCGATCATGGCGATGGCGACCACGCCCACCACGATGCGGTCATAGGGCATGATGAGTTGATCGGAAACGAAGACGCCGTTGACGATCTTGGGCACGCCGCGCTGCTTCTCGCCGAACAAAAGCAGGATGACTGCGTCCAGGAAAAAGGCGACTGCGGCGGCAAGCAGCATGGTGCTCTCCTCGCGCTCGCTACGCCGCACCACCGGGCGGAACAGGAACTTTTCAATCAGCGCGCCGACCACTCCCAGCGTCACGCAGGAAGCGGCAAGCGCCACCGGGAACGGCAGACCAAGCCGGCCGTAGATCGTATAGGTCACGAAACCGCCCAGCACATACATTTGCCCATGGGCGAAGTTGAGCACATTCATCAGCGCGAAGATCAGCGTCAGGCCGAGCGCGATGAGCGCATATTGGGCGCCGAGATAAAGCCCGTTGGCAATCACCTGTTCCATGATGTCAAATCCGGTTGGCGAAAGGATCCGGCGCATCGCCGGAAGCTGGCGCGATCACACCGCGGCATGCCGCATATCAGGTCGGTCCGGGGCGCCTGTGCAAAAGCCGCAAGCACCCCGGAAACGATCCGGCCGGGTCGGCGTCAGTCCACCTCCCCGACAAACAGCGTGTCGAACTTGCCGTCCTTGAACTCGGTCACCACCATCGGCACCGAAATCTGGCGCTTCTGGCCGAAAGACGTCATGCCGACATATTTCAACGTCCCCTCCTTCACGAAGGGATTGGGCGCCGAGAAGGTCTCCATGGTCTTCTTGTATTCCTCGACATTGTCGATCGCCGCCGGGTTCGCCTTCAGCGTTTCGACGATGTACTCCAGCGCATAGACCTTGGTGTTGGATTCGTCATTGTACTCGCCATACTTCTTCGTATAGCGGTCGATGAATTCCTCCATCTCGGGCGAACGTATTTCCGGCGTAGAAGCTCCACCCACGGAGATGAAGCCGTTGGCAAGCTCGCCAGCACCTTCCTGCAGCACGGTGGCATCCTGCGCCGTCTCGGCCGAGATCAGCCCCTCATAGCCCAGTTCGCGCGCGGCGCGGATCAGCAGTGGCGCATTGGCGGGCGCTACGCCCGACAGCACGAGAAGGTCCGGCTTCAACTGCACGATCGGCGTCAGCACGGGGGTAAAGTCACGCGTGTCGTTGGGATAGGTGTCGTTCTGGGCAACGACCTCCAGCCCCAGCGCCTTGGCCGCCTCGACACCGCCGTCACGCTGACTGAGCGGATCGGACTCATTGGCCGCGACGAAGGCGACCTTGGTGACACCCTTGTTCTCCTTCAGATATTTGTAGATGGCCGGCGCCGACTGGTAGTTGGCGACCATGCCCAGCACCGCGTTGGAAGCGGGCGGCGTGTAGAGCGCCTTGGGGAAGGAATAGGGGAAGTAGATGATCCCCTTGGATTCCGCCACAGGACGTACCGCGGCAGCGCCGTCATCGACATTGGGGCCGACGACGTAGTGGATGCCCTGCTCAGCCATCTTCTCCATGCCGGCAATGGCCCGCTTGGGATCCTTCTGGTCATCGAAGGTGACGATTTCGATGTCGTAGGTGTCGTCGCCGATCTTGACCCCGCCCTTCTCGTTGAGCCAGTCGGCGCGCACCTGCATGGAGCGCACATTGGAGGTGCCCCAGGCGGCGGCGGGACCGCTGGTGACGCCTACGAAGCCGATCTTCAGCTTCTTGTTCTCGGCCTGCGCGGAAGCGAGCATGCCGGCGATGGCCAGCGCGGAAGCCGCGCCGAGCGCCATGGATTTCAAGGCGGTGCGTCTGCTGATCATCTTCATTCCCCTTGTTCTTCACGCTTGTTTCAAATGCTCTGCGGCTGCGTGAAGTAACGTAAGCAAACAGCAAGAATACAGGATTGTCAACATGATTTGAAATTATTGTATACAATATTGGACACGCAGGAATGCGCCGAGCAAGCGCATATTTCGTCGCAAAATCAATTTGATAGAGCGCATCTCGCCCCGGAGGAGCGTGGTCGGGTCCGTGATCACAGCATGCGGCAACGCCAGCACACTTTGCGATGCTGGCGTTCGAAGAACTGTACGATATGACAGACTTGCCGATCTGCCAGCACAACAGGAGGCGCTGGCAAATGCCGGCAACGACTTTTCAGAAAAGATTGGAGCCCGGTGGCACGACCTGGAATTGTCGCATGCCATGCCACCGGGAAACGCCGGGCTTGGGAACACGCAAGGCGCGCCGAGAAGGCTGAAGGCCTGCGATAGCCGGGCGTATCTGCTTGATGGAGCGCTTCCGCCCGGATCACGGGGCGGAAGCCGGAGTATTATCGTCTTTCGAAGCCGGCCTCGTTCAGGCCGAGCGGCCGATCGGTTCTCAGCCAGTGGTCGACGCGGGCATCGATAGGGCCGAGACTGCAGGTGATCTCGAATGAATCGACCAGCGCTTCGGGACCTTCGACAAGGACAAGCACCGAAGAGCCAGATTCCTCTATCCAACCCTTCAGGCCGAGACGTTTCGCCCGAGCGGTGACGAAGGTGACGAACGGCAGGCCAAGCTCGCCTTCGAAACAGATCTCGGCCGCGCGTTCATTGGCGCCACCCAACCCCAGCCTGCCGCTGAAATATTCCATCCCCGTCACTGAACCCCGTTCGAGCCAGTCCAACGAATACACGTCATTTCGGCAACGATCCGTCGAGGCCCTCGACCAGCCAGTTCATCGCGAAGATATCAGGATCCGGCAGGTTGGCGCCCTCGGCAACGCGCTCCGTGCCGGACTGATCGCGCAGCGGCCCGGCGAAGACATGCATCTTGCCGCTCGTCAAATCCGCTTCGGCTTGCTTGATCTGGGCCATCTGGTCTGCGGAGATCGCCTTGTTCCAGGCCACCACCTTCACCGTGCCGTCGGCGATGCCGCCCCGGAAATCGGTTCCGTTGAAGTTATCGGCCAGCTTGTCGCCGACTTCCTTCACGAAGTACTTCGCCCAATCCGTGGTGACGGAGGCCAGAACGGCATCAGGGCCATGCGATGTCATGTCGGAGTTGGTGTTGACGACGAAGACCTTCTGCGCCTGGCCGACATTGACGACCGACGGGGTGTCCTGATGCAGCGAGAACAAGACGCCCGCGCGCCGCGAGATCGCCGCGCGCGCGGCATCCTGTTCCTTGGCCGGATCGAACCAGGTGTTCACCCAGACGATCTTGATCTTCGCATCCGGATTGACCTTCTTCACCGCCAGCGCGATAGCATTCACCTCGGCCACCACCTCCGGCACGGCGAATGCCGCGACGATGCCCAGCGTGTTCGACTTGGTGACCATGCCGCCGGCCATTCCGGCGAGGTAGAAGCCCTCATAGTTGCGCGCCGTGAACGTGCCGAAATTCTTGCTTTGCTTGAAACCGCTGGCGTGCAGGAAGGCGACATCGGGGAACTGACGGGCCAACCGCAGACCATCGTTGAAATAACCGAAGGAACCGAGCACCACAAACTTTGCGCCGTCGCTGATCATCTGGTTGATGACACGGCCCGCATCCGGACCTTCGGCGACATTCTCGACCACGCGCGTGCTTACCTTGTCGCCGAACTCCTTGACCACCGCCTCGCGCGCAAGGTCCAGTTGTTTGGCCCAGCCGACATCGCCGGTCGGCGAGGGATAGATGAAACCGAGCTTGGTCGGCTCCGCCTGCGCGGTCGCGGCGACCAGAGACACGCAGGCCGCCATCGCCAGTTTCTTCAGTATATTCAGCATCAAGTTCCTCCCTGGATCTCGTTGTTATTTTGCTTCCCGTTTGATCAGTGCGTTCCCAGATAGACCCTCCCGAGCGAAACGGGCGCGTTCAGCCGAACACGCTTGCCGTCCATCGACAGTATGGAGACGGCGACAATCGTGACGATGTAGGGAATGCTGGTCATGAGTTGCGAAGGCACGGAAATGCCCGCGCTCTGGACGAGCAATTCGGCGATCGAGGCCGCGCCGAACAGATAAGCGCCGATGACGACGCGCTCGACCCGCCACATGGCGAAGACAACCAGTGCGATGACGATCCAGCCACGCCCGGCGACCATACCATCCGCCCACAGGGTCGAACTGGCAACGCACAGGAAGGCGCCGGAAACGCCGGCAAGGAAGCCGCCGAACATGATGGCCAGGAAACGGATGCCGACGACATTGTAGCCAACGGCGTTGGCCGATTCCGGCGATTCCCCGACCGCACGCACCACCAGCCCGACCTTGGAATATTTGAGCGCCCACCACAGGACCACGGCCAGCAGCGGCGCCAGATAGACGGGCAACGGATGGTTGAACAGGCCGGGGCCGATCACCGGCAGTTCGGACAGGAACGGGATTTGCAAGCGCGCCATCGGCGCTACCGTCATGTTCTCGTAGGAGCCTCCTGCCAGCCCGGCAATGCCTATGCCCAGAAGGCCGACGGCCAGACCCGACACCACCTGATTGCCGAGCGCGAACAGGACGACACAGGCAAAGACGACCGACAGAACAATGGCGGCCACACCGCCCGCCGCCAGCGCCAGCCAATGATTGCCCGTTTCGAACACCACGATGAAGGCGGTGACGGCGCCAACCGACATCATGCCTTCGATGCTGAGATTGAGCACGCCCGACTTTTCGACGACCACTTCGCCGAGCGCTGCAATCAGCAGCGGCGTTGCGGCCAGAAGCGTTCCCGAAATCAGGAATGTGAGCCAAGTCATCTCAGTTAGCCTTTGCCAGCGACCAGGGGAAAATCACGCGGTAGTCGACGAACATCCGCGCCGCGATGTAGCTGACCAGCATGATGCCCTGCAGGATGGAGATGACCGCGTAAGGAACGCCGGCGGAGGCCTGGGCAATATCGCCGCCGACATAAATCACGGCCATGAAGAAGGCGGCGAACAGGATGCCGATGGCATTCAGCCCGCCAAGAAACGCCACGATGATGGCGGCGAAGCCGTAGCCGGGAGAAACCACCCGCTGGAGCTGGCCGAGCGGACCCGCCACCTCGAAGACGCCGGCAAGACCAGCCGCTGCACCGCCGACCAGCAGGCTGATCCAGATCGCGCGACTTTCCTTGAAGCCGGCATAGCGGGCCGCATCCGGTGCCGCACCGCCGACCTGCAGTTTGTAGCCGATCAGGCTGCGCTCCACGAACAGCCAGGCCACCACCGACAGGGCAACCGCTGCGAGCAAACCGACATTCACCCGCCCGGCACTGCTCAGCACCGGGAGCATGGCCACATCCGGAAACATGGCCGACTGGGGGAAGTTGAAGCCGAACGGATCGCGCAGCGGCCCGCCGACGAGATAATAAAGCAGTTGCAGCGCCAGGCTGTTCAGCATCAGGGTGACGAGGATTTCATTGGCGTTGAAGCGCGTGCGCAATGCCGCCGCGATGCCTGCCCAGGCCATGCCGCAGAGAACCCCGATAAGCGCCATTCCGGCCAGCATGAACGGGTTCTGGCTGTCATTGTAAAAGATCGGCAGCAGGCTTCCGCCGATGGCGCCGACAATGAGCTGGCCTTCGGCGCCGATGTTCCAGACTTTTGCCCGAAACCCGATGGCGAGCCCCTGCGCGATCAGCAACAGCGGGGTCGCTTTCAACAGCACCTCGCTCAGATTGAAGAGCGAGCTGAACGGCGTCAGAAAAAGCTGGAAAAGCGCGGTGCCGGGCGAAATGCCCAGGAACGTCAGCAGGGCAATGCCGCCGATCACTGTGGCCACCACCGCCGCAAGCGGCGGCACGAGGCTCATGAAAGGTGGCAGGCTGGTTCGCGGCTCGATCATCCAGGGTGCGCGCATCAGGCTGCCTCCACCTGCTGCACACCGCGCGACTGCTTGAGAAAGCCGCCGGTCATGTAGTTTCCGATCATCGCCGTATTGGCCTCGGCGCGCGACAGCGACGGCGACAGGCGGCCGCGGAAGATCACCTGCATGCGGTCCGCAACTTCCATCAGTTCCTCCAGTTCGTCGCTGATGACGAGCAGCGCCACGCCGCTGTCACGCAACCGGATGAGTTCCTGCCGAATGGCCGCCGCCGCCCCCACATCGACGCCCCAGGTGGGCTGTGCGGCAATCAGGATCTTCGGCTTGAGCTTGATCTCGCGCCCGACGATGAATTTCTGCAGATTGCCGCCGGAAAGGCTTCTGGCTTCGGCATGTGCGCCATGGCAGCGCACATTCATCTCGGCAATGCATTGTTCGGCAAGGGTCTGGGCCTCCCGGCGGCTGATCAAACCGCGCCGCACGAGCCCCTTCGGGTGAGCCGTAAGCAGCGTGTTCTGGACAAGGCTCATTTCCGGCACCGCGCCGCGCCCGTTCCGCTCCTCGGGCACGAAAGCCAGCCCGATGGCGCGGCGTTGCCCCGCATTCATGTGACCGCAGGCGATGCCATCGATCAGGACACGGTCCCGCCCCGCCCCGCTGAGCGGCGTCTCCCCCGCCAGGATGGACGCCAGTTCCTTCTGCCCGTTGCCGGAAACGCCGGCGATGCCGAGGATTTCACCAGGCCGCAGGGACAGGTCGATTTCATGCAACACGACCCCGAACGGATCGGATGGAATGCTGCTGAGACCACGCAGTTCCATCGCCGGGTTCTCGCCCGGCCTTGCCGGCGATCTGGTCGGCTGCGGCAGTTCGCGGCCGATCATCAAACGCGCAAGGGTTTCGTTGGTCTCGCGGGTCGGGTCCACTGCCCCCACCACCTTGCCGGCCCGCATGATCGTGGCGTGGTGGCAGAGCGAGCGTATCTCGTCGAGCTTGTGGCTGATGAACAGGATGGCGCAACCTTCCGCGGCAAGCTTGCGCAGCGTGTCGAACAGCGGCGGAATACCGCTTGGCGGCAGCACCGAGGTCGGCTCGTCCATGATGATCAGGCTGGGTTTCTGCAGGAGGCAGCGGATCAGTTCGACACGCTGCCGCTGACCGACAGACAGGGAATGAACCAGCGCAGACGGGTCCACCGGCAGGCCGAAACGCTCTCCGAATTCCGCGATGCGCGGTGCCAGCGCCGCCGCGCTTTCTGGCACCGAAAGGGAAATGTTCTCGGCCACGGTCAGGGTTTCGAACAGCGAAAAGTGCTGGAACACCATGCCAATGCCAAGGGCGCGGGCGACTGCGGGCGACTGGATCGCAACTTCCTGCCCCCGCCACATTATACGACCGGAACTGGGTGTGAGCACACCGTAGATCATCTTCATCAGCGTGCTTTTTCCGGCACCGTTCTCACCCAGTATCGCGTGAATCTCGCCGGGATGGATGCTGAGTGAAACGTCTTCGTTGGCGCGCGTCGCCCCGAACGATTTCGACAGTCGATCCAACTGCAGAAGGGGCTTTCCCTGATCGGTGCCTGCCCAGGCTTGTCCTGTGACGCTTGCCATTGGGTACCTAGCTTGTGACGGCCATCAGCGATGGCTAATCCTCAGTGACATGATCACCCCTTTCCAACGCCGGGCGATGAAGGGATGTCGGCTTCAAAATGCTACCTCCATTCCGAATTCCAGACCGCTTCTAGATATCCAGTATGAGAAGCTTGGACTTGCAGCGCGAAACACACGGGGTCATCAACCGGCCCTCTTCATGCTCGTCGTCCGAGAGATAGAGATCGTTGTGGAGCAGGTCTCCCTCCAGCACCGGCGTGACGCAGGTTCCGCAAACGCCCTGCTCGCAACTGGTCTGGATTTCGACCCCCGCCTCGCGCAGCACTTCGATGATCGTCTTTTCCGACGGCACGACCAGTTCGACCCCGCGCCGCGCCAGACGCACCACGAATTCGTCCGCACCGGCTTCCAGCTTGGGCGGCTCGGCCGAAAAATGCTCCAGCACGACCTGATCCGCCGTCCAGCCCGCATTGGTGGCGACGCTGCGCACCGCATCCATGAACGGGCTGGGGCCGCACAGATAGACGAGATCATCGGCAACCGGGCCCCGCAGAATTTCCTCCAGCACGTCGTTGAGCACCGGCGGCACCAAGCCGAAATGGTAGTTCACGCAGCTCGACCAGGCACTGCCGATGATCAGGTCGCGGAAAGCCATTTCGCTGTTGGAGCGCACGAAATAATGTAGCTGGAAATCCGCGTCCCGCGCGCAAAGCGCCTGCGCCATGGACAGCAGCGGCGTCACGCCGATGCCGCCCGCCAGAAGAATGCTCCTGCCCCTGTTGCTGCGCAGGGCGAAATTGTTCTTCGGCCGGCTGATGCGCAGCCGCGATCCCTCCTGCAGATTGCCATGCATGGCGCTCGAGCCGCCCCGGCTGTTGGGCTCGCGCTTGACCCCCAGTACATAGCGTGAGCAATCAGCCGGATCGTTGACCAGAGAATATTGGCGGCTGATGCCGGGGATCGGGAACACGTCGATATGCGCCCCGGCCTGGAATGGAGGAAGCGATCCGGACGCAGGCTCCAGCACGAAGCTGCGGATTTCGGAGGTTTCCGACTGGATCTGGCGGACGATGACTTCGAGCTCTCCGTCCATCACACGAACTCGGCAATGCCAGGCATGGCATGGAAACCGTCGAGACGCCGGAAATCCCGCATCCAGTTGCGCAATGCCGGATAATCCTCATGACCGATCCCGCCATCACCCGACAGGGCGATATAGGGGAAGCAAGCGATATCGGCGATTGTCGGGGCGTCGCCGACAATCCACTTGCGCCCGGCAATCTCGCGCCCGGTCATGTGATCTTCGAGCACGCGCAAGGCGGCATGCGCGTTCGCCCGTGCGGCCTCGATGTCGAGCTTGTAGCCGAGTGCATCGTGCAGCCGCGCCGCCGACGAATTCATCAGTTCGCCGCCGGCGAACATCACCCACATCATCACTTCGCCGAAGCGCTCGTCACGTGGCAACCACTGGCCGCTGGTGTCGTATGTGTTGGCAAGGTGGCACAGGATCGCCTGCGCATCGCGCAGCATGAGAGTGCCGTCACGGAGCGCCGGGAGCTGTCCAAGCGGATTGATTTCGAGAAATTCCAGCGACTTGTGCTGGCGGCCGGGAAAGAAATCGATCTGCTGGCGTTCATAGGCCAGCCCAAGGAAACGCAGCAGTAGCCGAACCTTGTAGCAGCTTCCCGACAGCGTGTAGTCATAGAGGGTGATCGTCATCAGGCTGCCTGCTTCTCGAGAATTCCGAACTGGATGTTCATTGCCTTCAGCCAGCGGCGATAGGCAATCGAACTGGCGTCGGCACGCGTCGGCAGCTCATATGTCGGGTCGAGCGGCAGAAGCGCAGGCCGCTGGTTTTCCAGGATCACACGATCCTGCAGAAAGATGGACTGCTGGAATTCGATGATGTCGCCATCGGTGCTGACATCGTCCACCAGAGCCATCGGCATATAAGCCAGGCATTGCGTTTCACCGATTGGCTGGATGAACACGCAAATGGCGTCGTTGCGGCTCGGGTCGCTGTTCACCGTTTTGTAAAGCATGACGCTGAACGGCGACATGACACGGTAGATGTATTTGGTCATCTGTCCCGAAGTCGATGCCTTGGAAGCCGCCGGCTGGTAGAACGAGCAATCCACCGCCCATATCTCGTCGGCCTCCTTGCGGTGCTCGGTCTTGTAGGCGAGCACCTCGGACTTTTCCGGATCGCCGAGAATGTCCTTGTGGATGAAGCATAGATGCGCAAGGTCGAGGAAGTTCTCGATCAGGCGGTAGGGGCAGGTGCTGACGCCGACGCTGCCGCATCCCACGATGCGACGATCCGGCTCATCGAACTCACTAATCTCGGGCAAGGCGCGGGTCGGCTCGCCGAGGGTCGTGAAGATGCAATTGTAGCGGGTCTGCACCGGCAGGGACCTGCCCTCGGTGCCGGCATCCGACAATTCCACCACATGATAGTCATCCTGCGCGATACGCGCGACACGGATCGGCTGGCCGAAAATCATGGTATCGAGATTGGTTCCGATAGCAATCTGGCCGAGCCAGCCGCACGGCACCCACTCATTCCTGGCAACGGTGTCGGTCGTCGCAACCATCACTTCTTCTCCTGTGCCATCTCGATTTCGGTACGCAGCCGCTGCAGACGCCTGGCCAGGCTCGCCCTGGTCTCAGGCGTGCTGGCGCCACGCGCCACCACATGAAGGCCGATGCGATTGTCGGCGACCGGCTGCAGCGCGATCAGCAGTTCCAATTCGACTCCAATACCGAGCGCGATGGCGTTCGCATGCTTCAGTCTGACCATTGACGGCGCCCCGAAATCGAAGGCTTCGATTGCCGCCTCGACCTGAGCGGCGGAACCGTTGACATAGAGGCTGCGCACGGGCTCCCAGCCATCCTCCGGTCCCAGATCGGGAAGCGGCGAAGGTGCGGCACGCTCCAGATTCGTCCACACGATGCCGTAGCGAGTCTCGGCGGGGTAGGATGCGGCACAGATCGTCTTGGGAGGCGTCAGGTCGGGATGTGCGGGAATCTCCACGCACTGCCCGTCCGTGCGATAGGCCCAGCCGTGATAGATGCAGCGCAGGGAATCGCCGCGCACGAAACCGAAGCTCAGGCGCATGCCGCGATGCGGACAGCGATCCTCCCAGACCCGGACGGGGCCGTTTTCGCCGCGCCACATGGCCAGCATTTCGCCGTTCACGATGACCGGATTGCTCGATGCGGGCTGAACCTGCCGGTCGAGACCAATGCCTCGCCATTGATTGTGCTCGATGCCCATGGGCTCCTCCCCTGGTTATCTGGCTTATTTTCCCCGGACCTTATTCTTGATCGCACGGGCGCTATAGACCATTATTTTGAAACGACCTTGCGAGATTCTCGTACATGCAATTCGATGACGTCCTCGTTTTCCTGCAAATCGCGTCCAGCGGATCGCTTTCCGCGGCCGCAAGGGCTTCCGCAAAGCCCAAGACAACCATCAGCCATCAACTGAAGCGTCTCGAAAGCGAGATCGGCGTCCCGCTGTTCGTCCGGTCAAGCAACCGCCTGATTCTCAACGAGGCGGGCCGCGATTTTCTCGAACATGCGAAGAATATAAGGCGGGCCTGCGAACGCGGTCTCGATACGGCACGCCGGCAACGCGAGCTTGCCTTCGGAACCCTGCGGATCGGATCGGGCGGGGAGTTTTCCTCCAACCTGATGGCGCCGCTGATATTGCATTTTGCGCGCCATCACCCGGATCTGCGGCTGGAAGTCATGGTCTTCCACGGTGACGCCCTGCTGGCGGCGCGCGACAGCCTGGACATCATCCTTTATCTTGGCGAACCGCCGGTTCCGCAGGTTGGCGAACTGACCGCCCGTATCGTGGGCCGGTTCTCCTTCGGGCTCTATGCCGGCGAAGGCTATCTGGCGCGGCGCGGAAGCCCCGATTCGCCGGCCGAATTGAGGAAGCACGATCTCATCGGCGTGCACAGCGGCGAAGGCCTTACACTTTGGAACCTGAAGAACGGCCCCAGGGAGTTCAGCGTACAGCCCCACACCAGTTTTCTCACCAACGACTACTGGGTGGCCAAGCTGGCCGCTGTCCACGACCATGGCATCTGCTTCATGCCCATCTTCTTTGCAAATGCCGAAGTGGAGGCAGGCCTTCTGAAGCCCGTTCTGCCTGAATGGCGTTCGAAGGATGTCGCGATGTACGCCCTGTTCGCCAGCCACCGGCTCCAGAACCCCAGCCTGCGCCTGCTCATCAGCTCGCTGACCGAGAACTTCAACGAAGTCTTCTCCTATCCCTACCAGGCAACCAGAAAGAGCACCTTCGGGCGCAACTGAAACGCCGCTGCAAAAAGACCGGCGGCAAAGTCTGCCGCCGGTCCATGCCTGCTACCGAGAGACGGTTCGGTTATTCACCGAGCCACTCCTTCACCCGGTCGGGATGGTCGGCGATATATTTGTCCACCGCCTTGTCATAGGAAGTCTCCTGCGCATCGAACATGGCCGCCTCCAGTTCGGGGATAGGCAGGTTCATGCGCGACAGGAGTTCGGCAACCTTGGGGTTGTCTTCCTTGAACCCCTTGCGGGCGAGGATATCGATATGTTCGGCCTTGCCGAGCGAGCCCTTGGGGTCGTCGATATAGCGCAGCTTGTACTTGCCGAACATCCAGTGCGGGCTCCAAGCCGTGGCAACGAACCATTTTTCGGAGCGCATGCTGCGATCAACGGTGGTCAGCATGCCAGCCTCGCTGGAGATCTGCAGCTTGTAGTCCAGGCCATAGTCCTTGATCGCCTGCTCGGAAAGCCGCGTGAGGCCGGCACCCGGATCAATGCCCTGGATGGTGCCGCCGAGTTTCTGCTTCACCTCGTCCTTTTTCAGGTCCTCGATGGAGCCGATCTCGCTTTCGGGAATATACTGCGGCACGACCCAGCCCAGCTTCGCACCATCATAGATGGTGCCGAGGGTCTCCACCTTGGATTCCACGCGCTTGAAATAGTCGGCGTGGGTTTCCGGCAGCCAGGCCATCATCATGGCGTCTATATCGCCGCGGCTGACGCCCTGATAGAGCGGCGCCACATCGGTCTGCACCAGTTCGACCTTCTGGCCGAGCTTGTCCTGGATGAGCTTTGCGGCGAGCTTGGTGACGAATTCGGCGTCGGACCACGCAGCCCAGCCCAGCTTCACAGGCTTGTTGTCCTGCGCAAAGGCCGAGGTGGCCATGCCACCCGCTACGAGCGCGGCCAGGCCAATGCGTGTCAATGCTTTAAACATATTTTCTCCTTCTGGTTTTCGGGAGGTCAAGCGGCGGCCGAGCGCCGCTCGTTGTCAGCCGGAACGCCGGCGGCTTGCGAAGCCGCCTGAATGCGCCCGCTGGCTTTCCGGAAGGCAAGGAAGCTCAGAAGGCCCGAACTGCCCTTGCCGAAGCTCTGGGTGATGCGGTCGAGGACCACGGCCAGGATGACGACGGCCAGACCGCCCTCGAAGCCTGCGCCCACATCGAGGCGCTGAATGCCGGTCAGCACGGAATTGCCGAGGCCGCCCGCGCCGATCATGGAGGCGATCACGACCATCGACAGCGAAAGCATGATGGTCTGGTTCACACCGGCCATGATGGAGGGCATGGCATTCGGCAGCTGCACCTTGAACAGGAGCTGCGAGGGCGTGCAGCCGAAGGCCAAACCCGCCTCGATGAACTCGGAATGAACCTGACGGATACCGAGATTGGTCAGGCGCACCACGGGCGGCATGGCGAAGATGACCGTGGCGATCGTGCCCGGCACCGCGCCCAGGCCGAAGAACATCGCGGCCGGGATAAGATAGACGAAGGCGGGCATCGTCTGCATCAGGTCGAGCACGGGCCGCAGCAGGCCCGCCACTCTGTCGGAACGCGCCATGGCAATACCTGCAGGAATGCCGATAACGACCGCGATGACGGTGGCCGACAGCACCAGAGACAATGTTTCCATGGTGCCTTCCCACAGGCCCATATGATTGACCAGCGCAAGCGACACGAGCGCAAAGATAGCGAACTTCCAGCCCACCCGCCACAGCGACAGGATCGTCAGAATAGCGATGCCGGCAAGTGGCGGTATGCCGACCAGCACGCCCTGAATGCCGCCGGTGACAAAACCGATCGCCGTGGCGATCGCATCCAGCGCGGGCGTGAAGTTGTCGAGAATGTAATTGACGGTGACGTCGGCGCCGTGGCCGACACTAAAATCCAGATCCATGATTTTTTCCTTCGGTTCGGCTCAACCGGCGCGGTCGAGCGTTTCCAGAAGTGACGACTTGCTGATGGAGCCCACATAGCGGCCCAGCTCGTCGACGACGGGGACCGGCCAGCGGCTCTCGGCAACCCGGCCCAGCACGTTCGACACGGATTCAGCCGACGCTATCGGCTGCACGTCCTGCAGGAAGGCGTTGCGGTAAGGCTCCGCTACCTTGGCCTTGACCTTCTCGATCAGCGCATCCTGGCTGACCATGCCGTGATATCTGCGGTCGCGGCCGATCACGATGGCCACGTCGCGGCCCGATTGCTCCATCTGTTCCAGCGCGGCCGCCACGGAGACGCCCTGCCGGTCGATGATGGTGAGCTGCGTCCTGCGCGCGATGTCGCCGGCCTTGAACACCTGCGAGACATCGACATTGCGGAAGAAGGACCGCACATAGTCGTTGGCCGGTTTCGAGACGATCTCGTCCGGCGTGCCGACCTGCACGACCCTGCCATGCTGCATGATGCAGATGCGGTCGCCGATGCGCATCGCCTCGTCGAGGTCGTGGCTGACGAAAATGACAGTGCGGGTATTTTCGCTCTGCAAGCGCATCAACTCGTCCTGCATCTCGGTGCGGATGAGCGGATCGAGGGCGGAAAAAGCCTCGTCCATGAGCAGGATGGTCGGCTCGCTGGCCAACGCCCGCGCCAGACCAACACGCTGCTTCATGCCGCCCGAAAGCTCGTCGGGCATGCTGTAGGCATAATCCTTGAGGCCAACCGCGTCGAGGGCGGCGAGTGCCTTTTCGGTGCGCTCGGCCTCGCTTACGCCCGAAACCTCCAGCCCAAAGGCGGCATTGTTCAAAACATTGCGGTTGGGCAGCAACGCGAACGACTGGAACACCATGCTCATGTCGCGCCGCCGCAACTGGATAAGCTCGCGCTTCGACATTTTCGTGATGTCGCGGCCATCAATCTCGATGGCGCCTGCGGTCGGTTCGATCAGGCGATTGAGAAGGCGCAGCAGAGTCGACTTGCCGGAACCGGACAGGCCCATGATGACGAAAGTCTCGCCGGCCATGATGTCGAAACTCGCATCGTCCACCCCTATCGTACAACCGGTGGACGCGTGGATTTCGGATTTGCTCTTGCCCGCATGCGCCATTTCCAGCGCTCGCTCGGAGTCGTCTCCAAAAACCTTGTAAACGTTCTTCAGACTTACCTTGATGACGTTCGAGGCATCTGATTTTGTGTTTTCATTACTTAATGCCATACTAAAAGATTAAAACCTGCCTGCATCAGCAGATTATCTCTCCTTTGCTATGAAATGGACAACGAATATCCCATACTGAATTCGGGACTTGGTGCCGATAACGTCCATAAAACGAAAGCGATATTCGGCAACCAGATCCTTTATATAAGCGGCGCAAGGGAAACTGTCTACCAAAAAGCCACCTGTATGACAATCTTAGGTTGTAATCAGGCGTACAGAAGCTCTCATTTGGCCGACGAAATAAGCCCTCGAATGATGCAGGAACGCAGTTTTCACGGGCATTTCGAGGGAACTTTTCGCTGGGCCCAGCGTCGAAAGGAAGAGTTGCAACGCGTCGATATTTTTCACAGGGATAGGATGTCATGGGTGCGCAATCGGAGAGGAACGAAGGACCGGATCTCACGCAGGGCGTAGCTGCGGAAGCGATCAGGGAAGGGCAGATTCTCGAAGGACAGGTGGACGGCGAAACGGTTATCCTTGCACGCAAGGGTGAGGAGATTTTCGCGGTAAGCGGCACCTGCACGCACTATAGCGGCCCACTGGCGAAGGGTCTGGTGGTCGGCGAAACGGTACGCTGCCCCTGGCACCATGCCTGCTTCAGCCTGCGCACCGGCGAGGCGCTGGGCGCGCCCGCCTTCGATCCCATCCAGTGCTGGAACATCGAGCAGCGAGACGGCAAGGTCTTCATCACCGGCAAGGCCGGGAAAGCGCCGGCGCCTGTAACGACCGCGGAGGCCGCCGCCCATCCGGAAAGCATCGTGATCATAGGTGGGGGTGCGGCCGGCTTCGCGGCGACCGAGATGCTGCGACGGCACAACTATGCCGGAAAGCTGACAGTTCTGAGCAGCGACGACGACGCGCCTTATGACCGACCGAACCTGTCGAAGGATTTTCTGGCAGGAGAAGCGCCTGCCGAATGGATACCGTTGCGTTCCAAACGGTTCTACGAGAAGAGGGACATAGATTTGCGCCTTGGCGCGACGGTCGAGCGCATCGATCCCGCCGCGCGCACCGTGACCCTGGCAGACGGCACGTCCCTGCCCTTCGAGCGACTGCTGATCGCGGCGGGCGCCGAACCGGTGCTCCTGCCCATACCGGGCGCGGATGGGGATAATGTCTTCACACTGCGCTCCTGGGCCGACAGCCGCGCCATCATTGATCGCGCGCAGGCCTCGAAGGTTGCCGTGGTGATCGGCGCAAGCTTCATCGGCCTGGAGACCGCGGCGGCCTTGCGCACCAGAGGGCTGGAGGTGCATGTCGTAGCACCGGAAGCGCTGCCGCTGGAAAAAGTGCTTGGCCCAGAGCTGGGAAAGTTCATCCGCGCGCTGCATGAAGACAAGGGCGTCACGTTCCATCTCGAAAACACGGTCGAAAGCATCGGCAAGGATGCGGTCAGGCTCAAGGACGGGGCGGAACTCAAGGCCGACCTCATCGTGACCGGCGTCGGCGTGAAGCCACGCATATCGCTTGCCAGGGATGCAGGGCTGGCGATCGGCTCGGGCATCAAGGTCGACGCCTTCCTCGAAAGCAGCGTTCAGGGAATATTCGCCGCCGGCGATGTGGCCGAATGGCAAAGCAGCTCGAGTGCGGAGCCGCGCCGGGTGGAGCACTGGGTGGTGGCCGAGCGGCAGGGGCAAGTGGCGGCGCTCAATATGCTGGGCGCGAGGCAACCCTTCACCGACACGCCCTTCTTCTGGAGCGCGCATTACGACACCTCGATCCGCTATGTCGGCTATGCCGGGGGCTGGGACAGCGTTGAGGTGGACGGCGACATCAAGGCCGGCGACGCCGCCCTGCGCTACAAGGTGAAGGGCCGCACCGTGGCGGTTGCTACGCTGGGACGCGATCAGGAAGCGCTTCGCGCAGGCGAAGAACTCAGGAACGCCTGAACCGGGCGCGCATATTTCGGACTTTTCTTCACGCCGGATTTTTCCACCGCGCGCTTGCGCAGCATATGCGGCCAGGTAATCTGCAAGGAATCAAGCAGCCGGATACAAATCGGGTCGGTTGCTCCGTCGCCGGCGGTCGGTTTCCGGCCGGCGCGAGGGAAATGCTGGCCCGCGCATAAATCAAAAGTGGATTTTCATGACCAAGCTGGATTTCGACGCGCTGGAAAAAGCCATCCGTTCGCTTCCCCTTCGCTTCAGGGGGCCGGGCGGCGTGGCCGGCGTGATGAAGGACGGCGAAGTGCTGTTCAGGCAGGCCTGGGGCTATGCCGATCCCGACCGGCATGTGCCGATGACCGTGGATACGCTGATGCCTATCTGCTCGATCAGCAAGCAATTCACCTGCGCGCTGCTGCTCGACCTTGCAGGCGCCCCCTCCATCCTCGACGACAGATTGGCGCCACTGCTGCCCAACCTGCAGGGGGCACGCCCAACGGTCGCGCAACTGTGCCACAACCAGTCCGGCCTGCGCGACTACTGGGCGCTGACTGTCCTGCACGGTGCACTGGCCGATGGCATATTCGCCAGGGAGGACGCCCGGCGGCTTTTCGCGCGCATGCGCGACACACATTTCGCGCCGGGCCATCACTATTCCTACTCCAACGGTAATTTCCGGCTGCTTTCCGATCTCATCGAGGAGCATGCCGGCAGACCTCTCGGCGCACTTCTTGAAGAACGCATTTTCGGCCCCGCCGGCATGGAAACCGCGCGATTGGCGACCGACACCGGCGCACCGCTCAACGGCGTGGTCGGTTATGAAGGCAACGCCGATGTCGGCTTCTTTCCCGCCGCCAACCGCATCTATTGGAGCGGCGACGCCGGCATTGCCGCCAGCCTCGACGACATGCTCGCCTGGGAACGCTTCATCGACGCCACGCGCGACGATGAAAGCGGGCTCTACAACCGCATTTCCGTACCGCAGGCTTTTGCCGACGGAAGCGTCGCTCGCTACGGCTACGGCATTCAGCGCGAGACAATCGGCAACACCGCAGTCACCGGGCATGGCGGCGCGCTGCGCGGCTTTCGCTGCCGTCGCCTGCATGCCGCCTTCGAGCGGCTCTCGGTGGTGGTGATGTTCAACCATGACGCCGACGCCCATGACGCCGCGCAGATGCTGATGAAAGCCGCACTGGGCGTTCCGGAGGAAAAACCGGCCGGCGCAAGGCCCGGCAGCGGCTGGGAAGGCCGCTATATCGAGCCCTCCACCGGGCTGGTGCTCACGGTGGCGGCTCAGGAGGATCACCTGACGGCAAGCTTTGCCGGCTCACCCGAAAGGCTGGCGCTCGGACAGGACGGCATAGCCAGATCCATTGCGACCATTCTCGAACGCGACGGCGATGCGATGCGCATCGAGCGGCCAGGCGAAAATCTGAGATCCGTCGCGATCCGCATCTCCGGCGCGCCGCGCGGCGACATTGCCGGCCGCTTCGTTTCGTCCGAACTCGACGCGTCGCTGGAAATCACCGAGGTCGGCGGTGCTTTCTACGGGGCCTTCGAGGGATTTCTCGGCAGGGGCGCGATGCATCCGATCTATCCGGCCGGCGAAGACGTGTGGCTGCTTTCCTGCCGCCGTTCCATGGATGCGCCCGCACCCGGCGACTGGACCATCCAGATCAGGCGCGACGCGGACGACCGGGTCTGCGGCCTCGTCATCGGCTGCTGGCTCGCGCGCAAGGTAGAGTACGATCTTGTCCGCGCTTCCTGCCCCGACGAACGCGCCGCGCGGGAGCCGGCCTGACACGAAAAATTAAGCCCCCGATGCTATCCCCGCCTCATCTTGAACAAGAAGGGGACGAGCGGGCTCATAAGGCGTCGTCGCGAGAAGGATGGGGGAAATCAGGGCTCTGAGACAATCGGATGTGGCCACGGTCGCCGCACTGTTTCAGCGTATCCTGCGCAAGACCTCGGCGCCCGCCACACCGGCTCTGGAGGCCTATCTCACACGCCTCTTCCTTGAAGGGCCGGAGCAGGATTCCGAAATCCATTCCCACGTCCATATTCGCGACGACGGCAGCGTTTCAGGCTTCCTGGGCGTGCTGCCACTGCCCTTGATGATGGGCGAAAGACCGGTGCGTGGTGCACTCTGCGGCACTTTCATGGTCGACAACCACACCGACGACCCCTTTGCCGGTGCGCGGCTGATGCGGGCCTTCCTGTCAGGCCCGCAGGACATTTCTCTGACCGAGACCGCCAACGACATTTCCACCACCATGTGGCGCAGGTTACGCGCCACAGTGCTGCCCGAGCACAGCCTGGAATGGCTGCGCGTCATTCGGCCGGCGGGTTTCATCACCGAAATGGCCGCCAATGTCGTGGGCGCGGCGCGGCTGCTCGCGCCTCTGGCCAGGCCGGTCGATGCCTTGATCCGGCGCGGTGCGCCCGAACCGAGATGGTCCAGTCTGGCCGCTGCTATCGCCGAAGGAACGCTCGCCAGCCACGACCTCGACGACGAAAGCGCCACGCATCTCTTCACCCGTTTCGTCTCGCACTTTGCCGTGCGGCCATCATGGCGCGAGGAAAACCTGCGTCGCATGGTCGAGGAATCCCGTCACAAGGCGACGTTCGGCGCTATGGTGCGGCGCATGGTGACCACGCGCGACGGCAAACCGGTTGGCATGTTTCTCTATTACGGCGACCCCGGCCGCATCGGCCGCGTCCTGCAAATCCTCGCAGCGCCCGGCCGCGCGGGCGAGGTCATCGACGCCATGCTCGCTCATGCCAACGAGCGCGGCATGGTGGCCTTGCGTGGCCGCACCCAGCCCGCGCTGCTGGAAGCGATGCTCGGCCGACGCTTCGCCTTCGTCCATGCCTCATCGTCGATCGTGCATGCACGCGACCCCGCACTGATCGAACCGTTTCTGGCCGGCAAGGCCTTCTTCAACGGCTTTGCCGGGGAATCCTGGTCGCGTTTGATCGGGGACCGGTTTTGAGGGGATGGCGTGATCGATGTGCGGCATAGCCGGCTATAGCGGCGCCCTGCCGCCGGAGGAGGCCGCGCCGCTGCTGAGGCGCATGTGCGGGGCGATTGCCCATCGCGGCCCCGATGGCCAAGGCATCCATGTCGGTTCCGGCGCCGGGCTCGCTCATCACCGCCTGTCCATCATCGACCTGTCGCCCGATGCCGCCCAGCCCATGACCAATGCGGACGCCACGATCCGCATTGCCTACAATGGCGAGGTCTTCAATTACATCGAACTGCGGCGAATGCTCGAGGCGCGCGGACGCCGTTTCCGCACCGTCAGCGACACGGAGGTGCTGCTGCACCTCTATGAAGAATTTGGCCCTGACTTCGTCTGCCACCTCAACGGCGACTTCGCCCTTGCCATACTGGACGAGCGCGACCGCCGCATGGTGCTGGCGCGCGACCGCATGGGGGTGCGGCCACTGTTCCATACCCACCACCGTGGCACGCTTTATTTTGCCTCGGAAGTGAAGGCCCTGCTTCAGGTGCCCGGTGTCGAAGGCGGCATCGATCCCATCGCGCTCGATCAGATATTCACGCTGTGGGCACCGATTGCGCCGCGCACCGCCTTCAAGGGCATTTTAGAGCTGCCGCCCGCGCATATGATGATCATCGAGAACGGGCAGGCGCGCGTGCGGCCATACTGGTCGCTGACCTTCCCCGACGAACGCGACGCGGCAATCCATCCCAGCGAAGACGACATGGCGGCGCAACTGCGCGATCTGCTGGAAGATGCCACCCGCATCCGCCTGCGCGCCGATGTCGAAGTAGGCTCCTTCCTTTCCGGCGGGCTCGATTCCTCGATCGTTTCGGCACTTGCCGCGCGCATGGCTCCGGCGGGCCTGCGCAGCTTTGCCGTCACCTTCGACGATGCTGAATTCGACGAAAGCGCCTATCAGCAAATCATGGCGCGCGCGCTTGGCACCCGGCATCACACCATAGACTGCGGGCCGGACGACATAGCCAGCATCTTCCCCGCCGTGGTCTGGCATATGGAACAGCCGGTCCTGCGCACCGCACCGGCACCGCTTTTCCAGCTTTCGGGCCTTGTGCGCGAACAGGAACTGAAGGTCGTGCTTTCGGGCGAAGGTGCCGATGAAATCTTCGCCGGTTACGATCTCTTCAAGGAAGCGCGCATCCGGCGCTTTTGCGGGCGGCAGCCGCAATCGAGGATCCGGCCGCATCTTTTCCGCAAGATATACCCCTACCTGCCCTCCCTGCAGCAGCAGACCCCGGAATATCTCGCGGCATTCTTCGGCACGGAAACGGATGCTCCGGACGATCCGCTGTTTTCCCACCGGCCGCGCTTTCGCGCTACCGCCGGCGCCAAGATGTTCTTTTCGGGCGACCTGCGCGCGGAACTCGCCGGCTATGACGCGGCCGAGG
>Ga0182738_1000494_pt1 | contig 55414 bp, 46 predicted proteins | sample eDN5th30CBELigMG_FD_128876 | JGI IMG/M metagenome (GOLD analysis project Ga0182738, IMG submission 128876) | Enriched Miracle-Growth compost microbial communities from Emeryville, California, USA - eDNA 5th pass 30_C BE-Lig MG (version 2)... ... | reverse complement strand
GCGCTTCGAGCAGGCGGCCGGCGCGGTTGAACTCGGCGAGCCGCTGCTTGAGGTCGGTTTTGACCTGCTCGATCGCCTTCTGCATCGTCGGCTTGGGCGTCACGTAGTGGCTGTTGGCGTAGACGATGATGTCGTTCAGCGTCACCGCCTTCTCGCCGGTCAGCGGATCGAACTCGGTGATCGACTCGATCTCGTCGCCGAACATCTCGAAGCGCCAAGCCTTGTCCTCGTAGTGCGCCGGGAACAGGTCGATGGTGTCGCCGCGCACCCGGAAGGTGCCGCGCTGGAAGGCATTGTCGTTCCTCTTGTACTGCTGCTCGACGAAGCGCCGGAGCAGGGAGGTGCGGTCGATCTTCTGCCCCTTGTGCAGGCGGAAGGTCATCTTCTGGTAGTTCTCGAGCGGGCCGATGCCGTAGATGCACGACACCGAGGCGACGATGATCACGTCGTCGCGCTCCATCAGCGCACGCGTCGCGGAGTGGCGCATGCGGTCGATCTGCTCGTTGATCGACGAATCCTTCTCGATGAAGGTGTCGGTGCGCGGCACGTAGGCTTCGGGCTGGTAGTAGTCGTAGTACGAGACGAAGTACTCGACCGCGTTGTCCGGGAAGAAGCCCTTCATCTCGCTGTAGAGCTGCGCCGCCAGCGTCTTGTTGGGCGCCAGCACCAAGGCCGGCCGGCCCTGCGAGGCGATGACGTTGGCCATGGTGAAGGTCTTGCCCGATCCGGTGACGCCCAGCAGCACCTGGTCGCGCTCGCCCGCCTGCACGCCGTCGATCAGCTGGCGGATCGCCTCGGGCTGATCGCCCGACGGCGTGTAGTCCGACACCAGCTTGAACGGCCGGCGCGCGACCTCGAGCTCGGGCCGCCGCTGGATGTACGGCATCAGGAGCGGCATGGCCGGCAGTGCGAGATTCTTTGAGGGCATGGCCTGCATTATATGATGGCGGTGGCCACGGCCGGCAATGCTAGCGTCGCCCGCCCCCGATGCCGGACCTGTTGGCTCTTTCCTTTCTCGCCGCCGCCGCCGTGGCCGTCGTCGCCGGCATGGCGCGCGGCTTCGCGGGCTTCGGCGCGGCCATGATGATGACACCGGTCTTTTCGGCGCTGTACGGGCCGGAAACCGGCATTGCGCTCTGCCTGCTGCTGGAAATCGCCGTCGCCCTGCCGCTGCTGCCGCGGGCGGTGAAGTACGTCGACTGGCGCCGCATCGGGCTGCTCATGGTGGCGGCGGTCGCCGGGGCGCCGCTCGGCAATCTCGCGCTCACCCGGATATCGCCCGAACCGATGCGCTGGGCGATCTCGGCGATCGTGCTGATGGCGGTCGCCCTGCTGGCCAGCGGCTGGCGCTTCCAGGGTCAGTGGCGGGCACCCGTCACGCTCGGGATCGGCGTCACCAGCGGCTTCCTCAACGGCCTGTCCGGCATGGCCGGGCCGCCGATCGCCTTCTACTACCTCGCCGGTAACGAATCGGTAACCCGGGTGCGGGCCAACCTCACGACCTACTTCGTGTTCGTCGACGGGGTGGCGCTGCTCGTCTTCGCCGGCCGCGGCATGGTGCATTGGGATACCGGCGTTCTGGCGCTGTGCCTCGCTCCTGCCGTGATTGCCGGTGGCCTGCTCGGCGAGAGGCTGTTTCCCCTCGCCAGCGAGGCCTTTTATCGCCGTCTCGCGCTCGGTCTCCTGGTCTGCGTGGCGATCGGCTCCTTGATCCTGTAACGCAGGTCGCGTAGCGAGCAGGCATGAAGATCTGGGGAAAGATCGTTGGGGGCACGGCCGGCTTCGCCCTTGGCGGGCCGATCGCGGCGTTGCTGGGCGTGATGGCCGGCCACGCGGTCGATCAGCTAGTCGGGCAGCACATCGACGACGGGACGGAGATCGTCACGCCGGCCGATCCGAGGGATCATCCGGGCCTGCGCGAGATCGCCTTCACGATCGGCGTGATCGCGCTCGGTGCCAAGATGGCGCGCGTCGATGGCGAGGTCACGCACGACGAGGTCGAGGCCTTCCAGTCCTTTTTCCATGTGCCGCCGGGCGAGGAGAAGAACGTTCAGCGCTTCTTCGATCTCGCCAAGCGCGACGCCGCGGGCTTCGAGCCCTATGCGCGCCAGGTCGCGGCGCTGTTTCCCGACGCGCCGGAAGTGCTCGAGAACGTGCTCGAAGGCCTGTTCGACATCGCCAAGGCCGACGGCAAGGTCGGCAGCGAGGAGCTGGCCTATCTCACCAGGGTCGCAAGCCTGTTCGGCCTCAGCGGCGAGCGTCTCGAGCGCGCCCGCGCCGCGGCCCTGGGCGACGTCGAGTGCGAGCCCTGCGTGGTGCTGGGCATCGATCCCCTGGCGACGGACGAGCAGATTCGCGAGGCCTGGTTGCGCCAGGTCCGTGCGCATCATCCCGACCGGCTGGTGGCGCAGGGCCTGCCCGAAGAGGCGATCAAGGTCGCCAATCGCAAGCTCGCGCTGATCAACGACGCCTACGACCGGCTGCGCAAGCGGCGCGGTCTCATCGCCGCCTGACGTGATCCTCGTCGAGCGGCCGTCGCCCAACCACGCGCCGCGGCCCCAAGGGACCGTCGTCGACATCCTGGTGCTGCACTACACCGAGCTGCCGCTGCAGGAGTCGCTCGATGTCCTGAGCGACGACGCGCGCGAGGGCAGGGTGAGCGCGCACTACGTGCTGGCCGAAGACGGAACGGCCTACCGCCTCGTGCCGGAGGAGCGCGTCGCATGGCATGCCGGCCGTTCGCACTGGCGCGGCCGCGAGGCGCTCAACGCGACCTCGATCGGCATCGAGATCGTCAATCTGCACGGCGACCGCCACGATTACCCGGCACAGCAGATCGCCGCGCTGATCGAACTCTGCCACGGCATCCTCGCGCGCCATCCCGCGATCGAGCCGCGCAATGTCGTCGGCCATTCCGATATCGCTCCGCAGCGAAAGATCGATCCCGGCCGGCGCTTTCCGTGGAAGACGCTCGCCGACGCCGGCATCGGCCTGTGGCCCAGGGCTGACGGGCGGCCGCTGTTCGGCGAGCTTCTGCCTGGATTGCAGCGCTATGGCTACGCGCCGCCGATTGCCGTCCCGCCGCGGGAGATCGTGAAGGCCTTCCAGCGCCACTTCCGGCCGGCGCGCGTCGACGGCATGGCCGATTCGGAAACGCGCATGTTGCTGGCGGGCCTGCTCGACCACCGAAGTGTCGGGTAATGCCTCTCTGCAAAGTCGCCTTACCGGGGCAATCGTGAGCGCTGCCGTAACCAGCAAGGGCCAGATCACAATCCCAAAGCGCGTGCGCGACCGGCTCGGCATCGTTCCGGGCAGCAAGATTGATTTCGAGCGGGCGGCCGACGGTCGGATCGTCCTGGTCAAGCTGGGGGAAAAGGTTCCGAGCCGATTTGCGAGAGTGCGGGGAGCGCTGGCAAAGGACCCAGCACCGACGGGATCATGGCCTTGTTGCGTGGCGAATCGTGACACTGGTCGACACGAACGTCGTGCGCGACCTGATCACCGATGATCAACGCTGGGCCGACTGGTCGCAGTCGCGCCTCGAACACGCCGCGCTGGCCGGACCGGTCTTCGCCAACGGTGTCGTCTATGCCGAACTGTCGGCACGCTTCAAGTATCGCAGATCGGGAGGTGTGCGGACCGGCGTCCTGTCCGACTTCTTTATCGGCGCGCACGCAGCCACCGAGGGGGTGGTCGTTGCTGACACGAGACGCGCGGCACTATCGCAGCTATTTCCCCAGCGTTCGCCTGATCGCGCCGGACGCTTGACCGGCGCGAGGTGCGGGCCTAGTCAGGCGCCGCAGGTCAGAAGGCTGGATGGCCGCGCTTTCCCGGGTGACCGGGAAGTTGAGGAAAGTCCGGGCTCCACGGAGACACGGTGCCGGTTAACGACCGGCGGGGGCGACCCCAGGGAAAGTGCCACAGAAAACAGACCGCCGCGCTGGCCCTCCTTTCGGACGACAAGCCAGCCGGCAAGGGTGAAACGGTGGGGTAAGAGCCCACCGCGCGACCGGCAACGGAAGCGGCACGGCAAACCCCACCGGGAGCAAGACCAAATAGGGGCGGCACGCCGGGCAACCGGCAGCGGTGTTTCCGCGCCGCCGCCCGGGTCGGTCGCGCGAGGCGTTCGGTAACGGACGTCCCAGAGGAATGGCCATCCATCGCCGCAGGCGAGGACAGAACCCGGCTTACAGGCCTTCTGACCTGCCTCGCCTCCAGAAGGCCAGATCTGGTGGTGCCTCGATGACGAATCCCCATATTTGCGGATGGTTCAGCCTTTGGGTGACTCCGCCCAGTTTTCCACCAGACGGTCACCCCCTAGGTCTTGCGGGCGAATGTGTGGAGAGCACAATAGGTATTGTGCGCGAATTGCTTGGATTCCTTGACGAATCAGGTGGTTAACGTTGCTTCCCGGGGAATCCCATGATATCCCATTGTATCCCGTGTAACGGACAACGCAGGGGCGTAAGGTACCGACGGGAGATCGAGGGGGAGAGGCCCGGTGGCGTTCCGGTCCGAAATCCTGATCAAGCTCGACAAGAAGGGCAGGGCCCTCCTGCCCGCTGCTTTTCGTGATGAGCTGCCGGCTGACGATCGGGGTGCCTTCGTGCTGTACCACTCACCAAATGTAGCGGGCGTCGTGAACGGAAATTCCCGCTCGGGCTTCGACGGCATGCTGGAGCGCCTTCGCATCGAGGCGCTGGGAGCAAAAGGGGCGCTCAAGGTCGCGCTCGACGACGAGGCGTTCGATCCGGCCGGCTATCTCTCGGCCGGCGCCCGCACCGTTCCGCTCGAGCCCGACGGGCGCTTCACCATGCCGGGCGAATTCGCGCAGGCGCTCGGGGCCGACGACGGCGTGATGCTGGTCGGCAAGGGCGACAAGTTCCAGCTGTGGAATCCGGGGCGCTGGCAGGCCCGCCGCGACACCGACCGCGAGAAGATGGCTGCCTTCGTGCGCGGCCTCTCGGCAGGTGAGGCATGAGCGGCCACGTTCCGGTCCTGGTGAACGAAGTCGTCGACGCCTTGCAGCCGCGCGACGGCGGCCGTTATGTCGACGGCACGTTCGGCGGCGGCGGCTATACGAGCGCCATCCTCGATCGTGCGGCGTGCGAGGTGATCGCCATCGACCGCGATCCCGAGGCCATTGCAGCCGGAAAAGCGCTCGCGGAGCGCTATGCGCCGCGCCTGCGCCTGATCGAGGGCCGCTTCGGTGAAATGGAGCAGCTGCTGTCGACGGCAGGCGTATCGGCGGTCGATGGCGTGGCCCTCGATCTCGGGGTTTCGTCGATGCAGCTCGACCGCCCCGAGCGCGGCTTCTCCTTCCGCAACTCGGGTCCGCTCGATATGCGCATGGCGAAGAGCGGCACGTCCGCCGCCGATCTGGTGAACGGCAGCGACGAATCCGAGCTGGCCGACATCTTCTGGCGCTACGGCGAGGAGCGGAAGAGTCGCCGCGTCGCCCACGCCATCGCCGAGCACCGGCGCGACAGGTGCATCGAGACCACCGGCGAGCTGGCCGAGATCGTGCGCCGCGCGGTCGGCCCCTCCGCCAGGGACGAAAGCGATCCCGCGACGCGTGCGTTCCAGGCGCTGCGCATTGCGGTCAACGACGAGCTGGGCGAGCTCGAGCGCGGCCTTGCGGCCGCCGAGCAGGTTCTCGCGCCGGGCGGCCGGCTCGCCGTCGTCTCCTTCCATTCGCTGGAAGACCGGGTGGTCAAGGAATTCGTCCGCGCCCGTTCGGGCCGCACGCCGGCGCCGTCGCGTCATGCGCCGCCGCGCACCGAGGCGCATCCGGCCACCCTGCGCGACCTGACGCGCAGGCCCGTGACGCCGTCCGCCGCCGAAACTTCCGTCAATCCGCGCGCGCGCTCGGCGCGCCTGCGCGTGGCGGAGAAGTCCGCAGGAGGGGCCGCATGATCCATCGCGGACTCCTGTTCTGGTCGATCGCCGCCGTCGCGACGGCGGTCGGTCTCTTCGCGGTCAAGTACAAGGTGCAGGACCTCGAGGAGAAGATCGACCGCACCAACCAGAATATCATCGCGAGCCAGCAGGCGACCCATATCCTGCGAGTGGAGTGGGCGCATCTCAACGAGGCCGCGCGCATCGAGAGACTGGCGCAGAAGCATCTCAAGCTCGAGCCCGCCAGCATCAAGCAGGTCGTCCGTCTCGACGCCCTCAAGTACGACAGCAATCAGCAAAGGCGCGATCCACCACTTCCTTCCCCCCCACGAACGGGCAGCGACGTCCCCTCGTCGACTGGGCCCGGTGGTGGTCGCGTCTCAGCGGAGGCCGGCAGCCCCTCGCCGGCCTCCGCACCCCCTCACGGGCGTATGACCGGATCCACGACGCCCCCTCGACCGGCCTTGAAAAAAGAGCCGGCAACCTCGGGTCCGGTTGGCGACGGCCAGGTCGCTTCGACCTCGATCGACGAAATCCTCTCGAAGAACGAAGGGGTACGTCGGTGAGGCTGTGGCGAAAACCTGGCTCGCCCGACCCGGCCGCCGCGACCCCCGCGGCGGCCGGCGCGCGTTACGGGTCGGAAAAGGAACGGCTCAAGGGCGACGTGCAGGAGACTGCGCGCCAGCGCCTGGTCGTGACGTCGGCCATCTTCATCATGGTGTTCTGCGCGGTCGGCCTGCGCATGGGCTACGTCTCGCTGCTGCGCGACGGCGCCGAGCCGACGCAGCGCGTGGCGGCCCGCGGCGGCTCGATCCAGTCCGAGCGTGCCGACATCGTCGATCGCAACGGCGTGGTGTTCGCGACCTCGGTGCCGGTGATGTCGGCCTTCGTCAATCCGCACCTGCTGCTCGATACGGCGGATGCCGCGCGCAAGATCGTCTCGGCTCTGCCCGAGATGAAGTACGAGGAGGTCAAGGAGAAGCTCGACGGCGACAAGAGCTTCGTGTGGATCAAGCGGGGCCTCTCGCCGCGCGAGCACTTCCTCGTCAATCGCCTCGGCATCCCGGGCCTGGAGTTCCAGGCCGAGGAGCGGCGCATCTACCCGCAGGGCACGACCGGCGCCCATATCGTGGGCTACGACAGCATCGACAACGCCGGACTGGCCGGCGTCGAGCGCTACTTCGACCAGCGCCTGCAGAGCGGCGAGACGGTGCAGCTCTCGATCGATCTCCGCCTCCAGCGGATGGTCGAGGAGGAGCTCGTCAAGGCGGTCAAGAAGTTCTCCGCGATCGGCGCCACCGCCGTGGTGATGGACGTGACCAACGGCGAGGTCCTCGCCATGGCCTCGCTGCCGACCTACGACGCGAACAAGGCCAAGACCATCACCAACGAAGCGCTGTTCAACCGCGCGACGCTCGGCGTCTACGAGCAGGGCTCGACGTTCAAGATCTTCAACACGGCGATGGCGCTCGATACCGGCAAGGTCACGCTGTCGAGCGTGTTCGACGCCACGTCGCCGATCAGGATCGACCGCTTCACGATCAACGACGACCATGCGCAGCGCCGGCCGCTCACCGTGTCCGAGATCTTCACCTACTCCTCCAACATCGGCTCGGCCAAGATGGCGGTGGAGGTGATGGGGCCGGAGGGCCAGAAGGCGTTCTTCGACAAAATTGGCTTCCTCAAGCCGCTCACCACCCAGATCACCGAGCTGGCTGCGCCGCTCTGGCCGCGCCACTGGGTCAAGATCAACACCATGACGATCGCCTACGGCCACGGCATCTCGGTGACGCCGCTGCATCTGGCGACAGGCGCTTCGGCGATGGTGAACGGCGGCATCCTCAACTCTCCGAGCTTCGTCAAGCGCACGGCGGGGAGCGAGCCGGGACGGCGGGTCATCCAGGCCAGGACCTCGCAGATGATGCGTCAGCTCCTGCGCCTGAACGTGATCCAGGGCACCGGCAAGAATGCCGATGTCAAGGGATATGAGGTGGGCGGCAAGACCGGTACGGCCGAGAAGCCGAGCCGCGGCGGCTACAGGCAGAAGGCCCTGATCAGCTCGTTCGTGGGCATGTTCCCCATGAGCGAGCCCAAGTTCCTGATCCTGGTGTCGCTCGACGAGCCCCATGGCATTGCCGAGACCGGCGGCTACGCCACCGGCGGCATGGTTTCCGCGCCGAGCGTGAAGGCGATCATCGAGAATATCGTGGCGCTTTACGGCATCCTGCCGGGCGACTGGAGCAGCCGGACTCCCCTTGAGATCGCATCGACCCCGATCCCCGTACCCCAGCCTGCCGCGGCCGTGCGGGCCGTCGCCGCGACGGTGCGCGGCCGGTTGCCGGAGCGCAAGGCCCTGCCGGCGCGCGCCGGCGGTCAGGCGGCGGCCGCACCGGGAGTGCGTCGCGTTGCGGTTGAGTGAGCTCATGGGCGTCCGCGCCTTGCCGCGCGATCCGATCGTTGCCGGCCTGACGCTCGATTCCCGCAAGGTCCGGCCCGGCTTTCTCTTCGCCGCCATTTCCGGCTCCACCGCCGACGGCGCGAGCTTCGTCGCCGACGCCGTTGAGCGCGGCGCCCAGGCCATCCTCGCCGCATCCGATGCGGCCTTGCCGCCGCTCGATCGCGGTGTCGTCGTGGTGCGCGATCCCAATCCGCGTCGGCGTATTGCCCTGATGGCGGCGGCGTTCGCCGGCCTGCAGCCGGCAACCATCGCGGCTGTCACCGGTACCAGCGGCAAGAGCTCCACCGTCCATTTCGTGCGCCATATCTGGGCGGCGCTCGGCCTCGGGGCGGCGAGCGTCGGCACCCTGGGCATCGTCTCGCCGGGCTTCACGCGCGACGCCGGGTTGACCACGCCCGATCCCGTCCAGCTCCATGCCGATCTCGCCACGCTCGCCCGCGAAGGCGTGACGCATCTCGCGATCGAGGCCTCGAGCCATGGCCTCGACCAGCATCGCCTCGACGGGCTGAAGCTGTCCGCGGCGGCTTTCACCAACCTCGCGCACGAGCATCTCGACTATCACCCGTCGATGGATGCCTATTTCGAGGCGAAGGCGCGGCTGTTCGCGACGCTGCTGCCGGAAGGCGGCACTGCGGTCGTCAATGCCGACAGCGGTCGCGCCGCCGAGCTCGCCGGGATCTGCGCCCGGCGCGGCATCCGCTTCTGGACCTACGGCATCGCGGGAAAGGACTTCCGGCTGGTGCGCGACGAACCCACCCCGCGTGGCCAGCATCTCGCGATCGAAGCGCTCGGCAGCGTCCACGAGGTCGAGCTGCCGCTGGTCGGCGGCTTCCAGGCCTCCAATGCGCTGGCCGCGCTCGGGCTCGTGGTCGCCACGGGCGGCGACGTCGCGCGCGCCGTGGCGGCCCTGGCGACCCTGAGCGGCGCGCCGGGCCGTCTGCAGCTCGTGGCGCGCCACACGACCGGGGCGCCGGTCTATGTCGACTATGCCCACAAGCCCGAAGCGCTGGAGACGGTGCTGGCGACCCTGCGGCCGTTCGCCAGGGGCAGGCTGGTCGTGGTGTTCGGCTGTGGCGGCGATCGCGACCGGGCCAAGCGGCCGGTAATGGGCGAGATCGCCACCCGCCTCGCCGACTACACGCTGGTGACCGACGACAATCCCCGCAGCGAGGAACCCGCCGCGATCCGTGCCGAGATCCTGCGCGGCATTCCGGTCGGCCGGCGCAACTGGATCGAGGTCCGCTCGGATCGCCGCGCGGCGATCGGGCAGGGCATGGCGGCGCTGACCTCGGCCGACGATCTGCTGCTGATCGCCGGCAAGGGACACGAGACGGGCCAGACCATCAAGGGCGTGACGCATCATTTCGACGATGCGGAAGTGGCGCGGGATCTCGCGGCACCCGGAAAGGCGCGATCTTGAGCGCGCTGTGGACGGCCGACGAAGTGGCGCGCGCCCTGTCGCCCATCGCGATGTCGGGGTCTTTCGAAGCCACCGGGGTCACCTTCGACAGCCGCGCCGTCGGCAAGGGCGACATCTTCTTCGCGCTGGCCGGCGAGCGCACGGATGGCCACGCCTTCGTCGCGGACGCGCTGTCGCGCGGCGCAGCGGCGGCCGTCGTCGCGCGCGACGTGCCGGGCGCGGCGGGCAATCTTATCCGGGTTGCCGACCCGATGAGTGCCCTGGTCGATCTTGGCCGAGCCGGTCGCAGGCGCAGCGCCGCGCGCATCGCCAGCGTCACGGGCTCGGTCGGCAAGACCAGCACCAAGGACGCGCTGCGCGCCATTCTTTCGGCCCAGGCGCCGACCTCGGCCAGCGCGGCGAGCTTCAACAACCATGTCGGCGTGCCGATCAGCCTCGCCCGCCTGCCGCGGGAGGCCCGCTACGGCGTGTTCGAGATCGGCATGAACCATCCTGGCGAGATCGAGCCGCTGGCGCGCCAGGTCGAGGCGCATGTCGGTGTCGTCACCAACGTCGAGCCCGCGCACATCGGTCACATGGGCAGCGAAGAGGCGATCGCCGACGAGAAGGCCTGCCTGTTCGCCGGCATGCGCGATGGCGCAGTGGCCGTGCTCAATCGCGACAATCGCCACTACGGGCGATTGGCGCGTCATGCGCGCAATAGGGGGGTCGCGCGGATCGTCGGATTCGGCCGGCACGAGGCGGCGGAAGCGCGTCTGGTCGCGTGCGGCCTGCATGATTCGGGCAGCGACGTAGAAGCCTTGATCCACGGTCATCGGATCGAGTATCGCCTTGGCGCGGCCGGCGAGCACTGGGTGCTGAACAGCATCGCGGCGCTCGCCGTCGCGGAAGCGCTGGGCGCCGACATCGTCACGGCGGCGGCGACGCTTTCGGAGGTCAGGGCCTCGCCGGGGCGCGGCGCGCGGCGTCGGCTCGAGTTCGGCAGCGGCACGATCGAGCTGCTGGACGAGAGCTACAACGCCAATCCCGCATCGGTGCAGGCGATGCTCGCGGTGCTGGCGCGGACCGAGCCGGCGCCGGGCGGCCGTCGCCTGCTGGTGCTGGGCGACATGCGGGAGCTGGGGGAGCAGGCCGACGCCTATCATGCCGGTCTTGCGCAGGCGGTGGCGGCGAGCGGCGCGGCACGCGTCTTCCTGTGCGGCCCGCACATGGAGGCGCTGTGGCACGAGCTCGCCGCGGCGCAAAAGGGCGTGCACCGGCCGGATTCCGGTGCGCTTGCGGGGGAGGTGGTGGCGGCGTTGAGGGCGGGGGACGTGCTGGCGATCAAGGGGTCGCTGGGGTCGAAGATGAAAGTGATCGTCGATGCCGTTCTTGCGGCAAGCGGCGGCGAGGCAAGGCTCTGAGAGATGTTCTACAATTTCGTCTATCCCCTGGCCGACCTGTTCAGCCCGTTCAACCTGTTCCGCTATCTGACGTTCCGCTCGATCGCGGCGTTCCTGACGGCGCTGATCCTCAGCTTCGTGATCGGCGGCGCCCTGATCCGCTGGCTGCGCACCAAGCAGGGGCAGGGCCAGCCGATCCGCGAGGATGGACCGGCGAGCCACATCGTCAGCAAGAAGGGCACGCCGACCATGGGCGGACTGCTGATCCTGATCGCGCTGTCTGTGGCGACGCTGCTGTGGGCCGACCTCACCAACCGCTATGTATGGGCCGTGCTCGGCATCACCGTGACGTTCGGCGCGATCGGTCTGTGGGACGACTACCTCAAGGTCTCCAAGCGCAATCCCCAGGGCGTGCCGGGCAAGATCAAGTTCGTGCTCGCGACGGCGATCGCCGCGGCGGCGGCGTGGTTCATCGCCCAGGGATCTCCGCCGTCGCTGCGCTACACGCTCGCGCTGCCGTTTCTCAAGGACGTGCTGGTGCCGCTCGGCATCGTCGGCTTCCTCGCCTTCTCCGTCCTGGTCATCGTCGGCACGTCGAACGCGGTGAACCTGACCGACGGGCTCGACGGACTGGCGATCGGTCCGGTGATCATGGCGGCAGGCGTGTTCGCGCTGATCACCTACGTGGTCGGGAACACCATCTATACCAACTACCTCTACGTCCACCACGTGCCGCGCGCGGGCGAGCTCTCGGTGCTGCTGGCGGCGCTGGTCGGTGCCGGGCTGGGCTTCCTGTGGTTCAATGCGCCGCCTGCGATGGTGTTCATGGGCGACACCGGCTCGCTATCGATCGGCGGCGCGCTGGGTGGCGTCGCCGTCGTCACCAAGCACGAGATCGTCCTCGCGATCGTCGGCGGTGTGTTCGTGCTCGAGACCATCTCGGTGATCGTGCAGGTGCTGTCCTTCAGGATCACCGGCAAGCGCATCTTCCGGATGGCGCCGCTGCACCATCATTTCGAGCAGAAGGGCTGGGCCGAGCCGACCATCGTCTTCCGCTTCTGGATCATCGCCGCCATCCTCTCGATGATCGGCCTCGCCACCCTGAAGCTGCGGTGAGACGATGATCGACCTCTCCGTCCTCGCGGGTTCGTCCTATGTCGTGCTCGGGCTGGCGCGCTCGGGCCTGACGACGGTGCGTGCCCTGATGGCGGCGGGCGTCGACTGTGTCGCCTGGGACGACAACGCCGCGGTGCGCGAGATCGCCGCGAGGATCGGCACGAGGTTCGCCGAGCCCTCGACCATCGACTGGAAGAAGGTCACCGCCCTGGTGATCAGCCCGGGCATCCCCAACCGCCTGCCCAGGCCGCATCCCGTGGCGGCGGCGGCGCGTGCCGCGGGTGTGCCGCTCATCTGCGATGTCGAGCTGCTGGCCCGCGCCCAGCCCGGGAACCGCTTCATCGGCGTCACGGGCACCAATGGGAAGTCGACCACGACCGCGCTGATCGGCCATATCCTGAAGTCGGCCGGTGCGTCGTGCGAGGTCGGTGGCAACATCGGCCGCGGCGCGCTCGACCTCGAACCGCTCGGGCCTCACGGCATCTACGTCCTGGAGCTTTCCTCCTACCAGCTCGAGCTGCTGCAGACCTTCCGCGCCCACGTCGCGGTCTGGCTCAACATCACGCCCGACCATATCGACCGCCACGGCGACATGGCGGGCTACGTCGAGGCGAAGACGCACATCTTCGACCGCCAGGACGAGCGCGACTGCGCCGTGATCGGTGTCGACGACGACTATTCGCGCGCCGTCTTCGCCGGGTACGGCAAGATGGCCAGGCGCAACCGTATCGGCGTCGTGCCCGTGGCGCTCGATCGCCTGCTCGCGGCGGGCGTTTCGTTCCATGCCGGCCAGCTCACCGACGCGGACCGCTACGTGGCGAACTTCGCCGACGTGCCGACCCTGCCGGGCGACCACAATGCCCAGAATGCCGCCTGCGCCTGGGCGGCCTGCCGCTGGCTGCGGCGCTCGCGCGAGGAGATCATCCGCGGGATCCGCAGCTATCCCGGCCTGCCGCACCGCCAGGAGCAGGTCGCCGTGGCAGGCAAGATCGTCTACGTCAACGACAGCAAGGCGACCAACGCCGATGCCACGGCGCGCGCCCTGTCGTCGTACCGGGACATCTACTGGATCCTCGGCGGCCAGGCGAAGGAGGGCGGCGTCGCGTCGCTCGAGCCCTGGTTCGATCGCATCCGCCATGCCTTCCTGATCGGCGAGGCGACCGAGCTGCTCGCCGGCCAGCTCGAGGGCAAGCTGCCGTTCGACCGTTGCGGCGACCTGCAGTCGGCGCTCGACGCCGCACATGCGCGTGCGCAGGCCGAGGCGGCGTCGCCCGCGGTCGTGCTGCTGTCGCCGGCCTGTGCCTCGTGGGACCAGTGGCGCAGCTACGAGCATCGCGGCGATGCGTTCCGGGAAATGGCACGGGCGCTGCCGGGCGCCCACCGCGTGGGGAGAGCGGCATGATCCAGGTTCCGCGCGACGATCGCAGCGTCATCGGCCAATGGTGGTGGACGGTCGACCGCTGGGCGCTGGGCGCCGTCCTCGCGATCATGGCGTTCGGCGTGATGCTGACCCTCGCCGCCTCGCCGCCGGCGGCGGAGCGCATCGGCGTCGACTCCTTCATGTTCGCCAAGCGCCAGTTCATCTTCCTGCCGCTGGCCCTGGCCCTGATGCTGGCGATCTCGCTCGCCTCGCCGCGGCATGTGCGGCGGCTGGCGCTGCTGGTGTTCTGCGGCAGCCTCGTGCTGCTCGCCGCGACCTTCGTGATCGGAGTCGAGATCAAGGGCGCGCGGCGCTGGATCTCCGTGCCGGGCCTGTCGAGCGTGCAGCCGTCGGAATTCGTGAAGCCCAGCCTCGCCGTGATCTCCGGCTGGCTGCTGGCGCAAAGCCGCGCCGAACGGCGGATGCCGGGCTATTTCCTGTCGACCCTGCTGGTCGGGCTGGTGCTGGCCTTGATGATGCTGCAGCCCGACCTCGGCATGAGCATCGTGGTGGCGGCAGTGTGGGCGGCCCAGCTCTTCGTCGTCGGCCTGCCGATGTGGGTCGCAGGGTTCGGCGTGATCGGCGGCGTGGCGAGCCTGGTCGGCGCCTACTTCATGTTCAGCCACGTGCGCAGCCGCTTCGACCGCTTCCTCGATCCGTCGTCGGGCGACAACTACCAGGTCAACACCGCGCTCGAGGCGTTCATGAACGGATCGCTGTTCGGCCGCGGCCCGGGCGAGGGCACGGTGAAGGCCCAGCTGCCCGACGCCCATACCGACTTCGTCATGGCGGTGTGCGGCGAGGAATTCGGGCTCGTGGTCTGCCTGATCATCCTAGCCCTGTTCGCTTTCGTGACCCTGCGGGCGCTGTCGCGCGCCTCCCGGGAGACCAGCCTGTTCATCACGCTCGCCGCCACCGGGCTCGGCGTGCAGTTCGGGTTGCAGGCCGCGATCAACATGGCCTCGACCATCCAGCTCATTCCCGCCAAGGGGATGACTCTGCCATTCATCTCCTATGGCGGCTCGTCGGCGCTGGCGATGGCGATCTGCGTCGGCATGCTGCTGTCGCTGACGCGCGAGCATGCCGGCCTGAGGGAGGCGGTATGACGGCCATCCGCCCGATCGTTCTCGCGACCGGCGGAACCGGCGGGCACGTCTTCCCCGCCGAGGCGCTGGCGGGCGAGCTCGAGGCGCGCGGCGTGCCGTTCGCCCTGGTGACCGATTCGCGAGGGCGCCAGTGGCAGGGCGCCCTGTCGCGCCGGCCGATCCACTACATCCATTCGGCAAGCCCGACCGGGCCGCTGCAGCGCCGCCTGATGGCGTTGTTCTCCCTCGGCCTCGGCCTGTTCGACGCCTGGCGGGTGCTCGGCCGCATCGGTCCGGCTGCCGTCGTCGGCTTCGGCGGCTATGCCTCGGTCCCGACCATGCTCGCCGCCCGCCTGCGCCGGACGCCTGCCATGGTGCATGAGCAGAATGCCGTTCTCGGCAAGGCCAATCGCTGGGTGCTGGGCGGCGTGTCGACGGTGGCGACGTCCTTCGCCGCCACCCGCTTCGTCGATGACGGCCGCGCCAGGCTGGTCGGCAATCCGGTGCGCGATTCGGTGCGGACCCTGCGCGGCTCGATCTATCGTCCGCCCGGCCCCGACCGCGTGATCGACCTGCTGGTGTTCGGCGGCAGCCAGGGTGCCGCATCCTTCAGCAAGATCATTCCCGAGACCATCTTGTCGCTGCCTGGTGCCGTGCGGGCGCGGCTCCGCATCGTGCAGCAATGCCGGCCGGAGGATCTCGAGCGCGTCCGCAAGCTTTACCTGCAGGCCGACATCGTGGCCGAGCTGGCGCCGTTCTTCCCCGACCTGCCGCAGCGGCTGGCGGCGGCGCATCTGGTGATCGGCCGTTCCGGCGCCTCGACCGTCGCCGAGCTGGCCACGATCGGGCGGCCGTCCATCCTCATTCCCTATCCCTACGCCGCGGACGATCACCAGGCCGCCAATGCCCGTGCCTTCGAGACCGCGGGCGCCTGCCTCGTGATCCCGCACGCCGACTTCACGGCGTCCGTGCTCGCCGGCCACCTGCGGGCCCTGTTCGAGGCGCCGCAGCGGCTGGCCGACATGGCTGCCGCCGCGCACGCTGCCGGCCGGCCCGACGCCGCGGCACGGCTCGCCGATCTCGTCGGCGAGCTGATCGCAACCCCAACCCTTTCAGGAGTCGCCGCATGAGAGCGCTGCCGCTGGACATCGGCCTCATCCACTTCGTCGGCATCGGCGGCATCGGCATGTCGGGCATTGCCGAGGTGCTGCACAATCTCGGCTACAAGGTACAGGGCAGCGACCTGTCGGACGGCCCCAACACGCGCCGCCTCGTCGAGCTCGGCATCAGGGTGCATGTCGGTCATCGCGCCGACAATCTTGGCAGTGCCCAGGTCGTCGTCGTCTCGTCGGCGGTCAAGAAGGACAATCCCGAGGTCCTGGCCGCCCGCTCGCGGCTGGTGCCCGTGGTGCGCCGCGCCGAGATGCTGGGCGAGCTGATGCGGCTCAAATGGTCGATCGCGATCGGCGGCACGCACGGCAAGACGACGACCACGTCGATGGTCGCCTCGGTGCTCGATGCCGGCGGCCTCGACCCGACCGTGATCAACGGCGGCATCATCAATGCCTATGGCACCAACGCGCGGATCGGCAGCGGTGACTGGATGGTGGTCGAGTCGGACGAATCGGACGGCTCGTTCCTGCGCCTGCCCGCGACCATTGCGGTCGTGACCAACGTCGATCCCGAGCATCTCGACCATTACGGCACGTTCGACGCGCTGCGCGACGCCTTCGTCCGCTTCGTCGAGAACATTCCGTTCTACGGCTTCGCGGTGCTGTGCGCCGACCATCCCGAGGTGCAGGCGCTGATCCCGCGCGTCGCCGACCGGCGCCTCATCACCTACGGGCTGGGCGTCAATGCCGACGTGCGCGCGATGAACCTCAGGCTCGACCGCGGCGGCGCCGACTTCGACATCCTGATCGAGAACCGCGCCACCGACCAGTCGCGCACCATCGTCGATGTGCGCCTGCCGATGTTCGGCCAGCACAACGTCCAGAACGCGCTGGCCGCCGTCGCGGTGGCGCAGGAGATGGGCCTGCCCGACGAGACGATCCGCCGGGCCTTGGGGAACTTTGCCGGCGTGAAGCGCCGCTTCACCCGGACCGGCGAGGCGCATGGCATCACCGTGATCGACGACTACGGCCACCATCCGGTCGAGATCGCCGCCGTGCTGCGCGCGGCCCGCCAGGCCTATGGCGGCGGCGGGCGTGTGATCGCCGTCATGCAGCCCCACCGCTTCAGCCGGCTCGCGGCGCTCAAGAACGAGTTCGCAACCTGCTTCGTCGATGCCGACACTGTCATGATCGCGGATGTCTACGCTGCCGGCGAGACGGCGATCGAGGGCGTCAATCGCGACATGCTGGTCGGCCTGGTGCAGCGCGCCGGCCATCGCGACGTCCATCCGCTCCTGTCGCCGGGCGAACTGCCGGGCGTGATCTGGCAGCTCGCCCGGCCGGGCGACGTGGTCGTCTGCCTGGGCGCCGGCAATATCACCGCCTGGGCACATGCGCTGCCCGGCCAGCTTCAGCAGCTCGCCGCGGAGAAGGCCGGCCCGCGCGCCGTCGCCAACGATCCCGGGTCCGCTGCATGATGCCGCTCGCGACCGTGCGCCCGCACCTGATCGACCGGCTGCCCAAACCGCGCGGCCGGCTGGCGGCCGACGCTCCGCTCGGCCAGCAGACCTGGTTCCGCACCGGCGGCCCGGCCGAGGTGCTGTTCCGGCCTGCCGACGTGGCGGATCTCTCGAACTTCCTCGGAGCCCTGCCGGCCGACGTGCCGGTGACGGTGCTCGGCGTCGGCTCGAACCTCCTGGTGCGGGACGGCGGCATCAGGGGCGTCGTGATCCGCCTGATGCGCGGCTTCACCGCCGTCACGGTCGAAGGCAACGAAGTGGCGGCGGGCGCGGGCGCGCTCGATCTCGCCGTCGCCCTGACGGCGCGCGATCATGCGCTGGCGGGCCTCGAGTTCCTGAGCGGTATTCCGGGCACTATCGGCGGTGCCTTCCCGACCAACGCCGGGGCCTACGGGGGCGAGCTGGCCGAGGTACTGGTCTCGGCCGAAGTCGTCGACCGTCGCGGTACGATCCGCGCGGTGACGCCGTCGGAGCTCGGCCTTTCCTATCGTCACAGCACGGCGCCGGCCGACTGGATCTTCACGTCGGCGCGGCTGCGCGCCTGTCCGGGCGACCAGCTCGCCATCGCGCGGCGCATTGCCGAGATCGAGGCGGCGCGGGCGGAGACCCAGCCGCGCACCCGCACCGGCGGCTCGACCTTCGCCAACCCGCCCAACCTCAAGGCGTGGGAGCTGATCGACCGTTCCGGCTGCCGCGGGCTGCGGATCGGCGACGCACAGGTTTCCGAGAAGCATTGCAACTTCCTGATCAATCTCGGTGCGGCGACGGCAGCCGACATCGAATCGCTCGGGGAGGAGGTGCGCAGCCGCGTCTTCAAGCGCAGCGGCGTGCTGCTGCAGTGGGAGATCAGGCGCATCGGAGAGACGGGGCCTGTCGCGAGCGGAGCCGAACGATGAGCACGGTAGCGGTCCTGATGGGCGGCTGGTCGCCCGAGCGCGAGGTCTCGCTGGTGAGCGGCAGGGCCTGCGCCGAGGGGCTGCGCGAGGGCGGGCATACCGTGATCGAATACGACGTGCAGCGCGACCTCCGTGCCCTGGTCGATTTCCTGCGGCCGGCCGAGGGCGGCGGGCCCGACGTGGCGTTCAATGCGATGCACGGCAAATACGGCGAGGACGGTTGCATCCAGGGCGTGCTCGAGATCCTCGGCGTGCCCTACACGCACTCCGGCGTGCTCGCCTCGGCGATCGCCATGGACAAGCCGATGTCGCGCCATGTCTTCACCTCGATCGGCATCCGCGTCGCGCCCGGCAAGGTGGTCGAACGGCGCACGCTGGCCGCCGGCGATCCGATGCCGCGGCCCTATGTCGTGAAGCCGATCGACCAGGGCTCCAGCGTCGGCGTCCATATCGTGCGCGAGGGCGACAACCTCGCCGCGGTCGAAGCGGCCGAGGCGCAGTACGGCGAGAAGGTGCTGATCGAGAAGTTCGTGCCCGGCCGCGAGCTCACCGTCGCCGTGATGGACGACAAGGCGGTGGCCGTCACCGAGCTGCGGCCGCGCACGCGGTTCTACGACTACGAGGCGAAATATACCGACGGAGTCACGGAGCACCTCATCCCGGCGCCAATCCCGGCCGAGGTCTACGAGCAGGCCAGGCGGTGGGCGCTGATGGCCCACCAGGCGCTCGGCTGCACGGGGCTGAGCCGCGCCGACATGCGATGGGACGAGTCCATGTCCGGAACCTCCGGCCTGGTGGTGCTCGAGCTCAACACCCAGCCCGGCATGACGCCGCTGTCGCTCGCGCCCGAGCAGGCGAAGTGGGCCGGCATCTCATGGTCGGAGCTCATGACCTGGATGGTCGACCATGCGAGGCGGCCGGGATGAGCAAGGCGGCGAAATCCGCCAGGACCGAGGCGCCGCCGCGCCGCGACTACGACCGCCGCAAGCGCAAGGCCGCGGTTCGCCGCTCGTCCGGCCGGCCGATCTGGCGCCAGCCACTCCTGATGGGCCTTGCCGTGATGCTGTTGGGCACGGGCGGCGCGGGCGGCTGGTGGGCCTGGAAGGAAGGCTGGCTGACCGAAGTCCAGAAGGAGCTCGATGGCGCGTCGCGCGGCGTGCTCGCCGTGCTGACGCCGTTCAAGCTCGCCGACGTCACCGTCGAGGGTCGCGACTATGTCGAGCGCGACGCGATCCTGGCGGCGCTGGACGTGCGCGCCGGCGATTCCCTGCTCGGCATCGATCTGCAGGGCGCCCGCAAGCGGCTCGAGGCGATCGACTGGGTGGCGGCCGCCACCGTCGAGCGCCGCCTGCCCGACACTCTTTATGTCACGCTCAAGGAACGGCGCGCCGTCGCGATCTGGCAGAACGGCAGCGAGTACACGCTGATCGACAAGAACGGCCGCACCGTGCGGGCGAGCCGCATGCCGCCGGGCGCGGAGAAGCTCCTGCTGCTGGGCGGTCCCGGCGCGCCCGAGCACGTCGGCGAGCTGCTCCTGCTGCTCGCCTACGAGCCGGTGATCGCCAAGGAGCTGCGCGCCGCCGTCTGGGTCGGCCATCGCCGGTGGAATCTCGTCCTGAGCAACGACACCGAGATCTGGTTGCCGGAAGAAGATGCGGTCGCGGCTCTCCAGCGCATGGCCAAACTCGATGCATCGGATAAACTGCTGCAACGCGAGTTCGGCGTCGTCGATTTGCGGCTGCCGGACAAGCTCTATCTCAGGAAGCGAGCGCCGGCCGGCGACCCTCCGCCGAACGGACCCGCCTAGAAACGCAGCGTATAAGCACGGGGATACATCGTGGCGAAGACAAGAAATGGGGTAGTTGCCGCACTCGACATCGGCACGAGCAAGGTCGTCTGCTTCGTCGCCCGCGTCGACGGGCAGGGGTTGCGGGTCGTCGGCATCGGCCACCAGGCGGCGCTCGGCATGCGCTCGGGCAACATCATCGACATGGAAGCCGCGACCCGCGCCATCTCCTCGGCGGTCTCGACGGCTGAGGAGATGTGCGGCGAGCATGTCCGCGAGGTCATCGTCGGCGTGAGCGGCGGCTCTCCCGCCTCGCACAACCAGGGCCTCGAGGTCGCGATCGGCCATCACGAGATCGGCGAGCGCGACGTGCGGCGCGTGCAGCAGCAGATTTCGCTGCCGGTCGAGACGGCCGACCGCGACATCATCCACTCCGCCGCGATCGGCTACACCGTCGACGGCACGCCGGTGCGCGACGCGCGCGGCATGTTCGGCGAGCGCCTCGGCGTCGACGTGCACCTGGTCACGGCGGCGAGCGGCTCGATGCGCAACCTGCAGGTCTGCGTGCGCCGTGCCCACCTCGAGATTTCCGAGCGCGTCGTCGCCGGCCATGCCGCGGGCCTCAGCTCGCTGGTCGCCGACGAGCGCGATCTCGGCGTCACCCTGATCGACATGGGGGGCGGCACGACCTCGATCGCGGTGTTCTACGAAGGCAACCTCGTGCACGTCGATTCGATCCCGATCGGCGGCGAGCACGTCACCCGCGACATCGCCCGCGGTCTCTCCACGCCGGTCGCCCACGCCGAGCGGATGAAGACGCAGATCGGCCGTGCCGTCGCCAAGCCCAACGACGAGTACGACATCATCGACGTGCCGCTGATCGGCGAGGAGGACCGCACGCGGCCCAATCACATCCCGCGTTCGATCCTGGTCGGCATCATTCGGCCGCGCATCGAGGAGACGTTCGAGCTGGTGCGCAGCCGACTCGAGGCGTCCGGTGTGGATAAGTTGGCTGGCGGACGCGCCGTGCTTGTCGGCGGCGCCTGCCAGCTCGATGGCGTGCCCGAAGTTGCCGCCGCGATGCTCAACAAGAAGGTTCGTACCGGCGCGCCGCTGCGTCTCGCCGGACTCGCGGATTCGACAGGCGGACCAGCATTTTCCGCGGCTGCCGGCCTGCTTGCCTTCGCGCAGCAGCATCAGGCCGCGGCGGCGCAATCCCAGCCGGCCATGGTTGAAGCACCGTCGAGTCGAATTGGTCGCATTGGCAGTTGGATAAGGGAAAACTTTTAGGCAATATCAGGCAATATCTTGTGGGGTGCGTGGCAGGCCCCACAGGCTGTAGACAATGATAAAAAGACGACCGGTGGTGGTGTAAGGCCTGCGTATAAATGATGGGCCCGCGCCGCCGCTCCGCAGATACCCCCCTCGTTTGCGTGGAGAGCGCCGAATGACCATCAACCTCAGTCTCCCTCAGAAGGAGTCCGAGATTAAGCCGCGCATCACCGTCATTGGTGTCGGTGGTGCGGGCGGTAATGCCGTCAACAACATGATCAGCGCCGCGCTGGAAGGCGTGGAGTTCATCGTCGCCAACACCGACGCACAGGCGCTCGGCCAGTCGCTCGCTGACCGCCGCGTCCAGCTCGGCATCACGATCACCCAGGGCCTGGGCGCGGGAGCGCGTCCCGAGGTCGGTCGCCAGGCCGCCGAAGAAGCGCTGCCCGAGATCCTGCAGCTGCTCGACGGCGCCAACATGGTATTCGTCACTGCCGGCATGGGCGGCGGCACCGGCACCGGTGCGGCGCCCGTGATCGCCGAGGCCGCCCGCGCGCAGGGCATCCTGACCATCGGCGTCGTCACCAAGCCGTTCCACTTCGAGGGCCGCCGCCGCATGCAGTCGGCCGAGCAGGGCATCACCGACCTCGAGAAGGTGGTCGACACCCTGATCGTCATCCCGAACCAGAACCTGTTCAAGATCGCCAACGAGAAGACGACCTTCGCCGATGCCTTCAAGATGGCCGACGACGTGCTGCACATGGGCGTGCGCGGCGTCACCGATCTCATGGTCATGCCGGGCCTGATCAACCTCGACTTCGCCGACATCCGCACCGTGATGGGCGAGATGGGCAAGGCGATGATGGGCACCGGCGAGGCCGAAGGTCCGGACCGCGCCCGCGTCGCGGCCGAGAGCGCGATCTCCAACCCGCTGCTGGAAGACCATTCGATGAAGGGCGCCAAGGGCGTGCTCATCAACATCACCGGCGGCCTCGACATGACCCTGCACGAGGTCGACGAGGCGGCCAATCGCATCCGCGAGGAAGTCGACCAGGACGCCAACATCATCTTCGGCTCGACCTTCGATGCCACCATGCAGGGCCGCATGCGCGTGTCGGTGGTTTCGACCGGCATCTCCGCCATGGCCGCCCAGCAGCCGGCGCCGAATTACCTCAACCTCGATGTCAACCGGCCGATCCAGACCGGCCAGCCGGCGCTCAGCCGCCCGGTTGCACCGCCGGTCGGCCGCATTGCGATGCCGGCGGCTGCCGTTGCAGCTCCGATGTCGGTCCCGCCGCCGCCGGCGCCCGTGATGCAGTCTGCGCCGATCGCGGCACCGATTGCGCCGGCTCCCGCTCCGATGCCGGAGCCGGTCGTGGCGGAAGCGCCGCCTGCCATCGAAGCGCCGATCGCCGCGCAGTTCGAATCGCAGGTCGCCTATGCGCCGCCTGCCGCTGCTCCGGCACCTGCGCCCGCTCCGGCGCCGATCGCGGCCGCAGCACCCGCGCCGGCCCCCGTGGCCGCTCCCGCTCCCGCACCGCAGAAGCCGCTGGTCGACGAGACCGACTGGCGGGTCAGCCGTCCTTCGGCCCCACGCCAGCCGGTACGGGCCGCCGAGCCCGGCGCGCGGCCGGCGGTCGCACGTCCGGTCGGCGGCGAGGGCCGCGCACCGAACCTGTTCCAGCGCATCACGGGCGCTTTCTCGTCCACGCCCAAGGGGATGACTCCGGCCGTGACGGCGGCGCCGACGGTGGAACCGACCGTCGCGCGCCCGGCAGCGGTCGAAAACGTCGTCCCCGTGGCCGCCAAGGCGGCAGTCCGTCCGGCGCCGGTCCAGGCCAATTTCGATGTCACCGAGCGCGCCCGGCCGGCACGCGAGGACGACGACCTGCAAATTCCGGCATTCCTGCGGCGGCAAGCCAACTGACGCAGGCCCTCGTGTTCTTCATGCATCATCTCTCGAGGGGCCGTCGGGCCCCTCTTTTTTTGGGTTCGGCGTGATATAAACCCGCGGCTCAATCGGCATCACGGATGGGACATGACGCAAGAGTTGGTCATCGTTGTTCGCCACGCGCGCCGCGCACTGGCGCTGGCTGTCGCGACGGCGTCGTTGGCCGGCTGCAGCTGGTTTGGCGGCTCGAAGGAAGACACCTTCACCGAGCAGCCGGTCGAGGTGCTGTATAACCGCGCGCTCGACGATCTCGGCCGCCAGGAATACAAGGCCGCGGCCAAGGAATTCGAGGAAGTCGACCGCCAGCACCCCTATTCGGTGTGGGCGACCAAGGCGCAGATCATGGCTGCGTTCACCTACTATCAGTCCAACAAGTACGACGATGCGATCATCGCGCTCGATCGCTTCATCCAGCTCCATCCCGGCCATCGCGACATCCCCTACGCCTACTACCTGAAGGGCCTGTGCTTCTACGAGCAGATCTCCGACGTGGGCCGCGACCAGCGCATGACCCAGCAGGCGCTCGATGCGCTGTCGGAAGTCGCCAAGCGCTTTCCCGATTCGCCCTATGCGCGCGACGCCCGGCTCAAGGTCGAGCTGACCATCGACCATCTCGCCGGCAAGGAGATGGACATCGGGCGCTACTACCAGAAGCAGCACCAGTATGTCGGCGCGATCAACCGCTACCGGACCGTGATCGAGCGCTACCAGACGACGACGCACGTGCCCGAGGCCCTGCACCGGCTGGTCGAAAGCTACCTGGCGCTCGGCGTGCAGAGCGAGGCGAAGGAGACGGCCGCCGTGCTCGGCTTCAACTTCCCGGGCAGCGACTGGTACGCCGACAGCTACTTCCTGATCACCGGCGAGGACTATCGCTTCGACGAGAAGTGACGGCGCCATGCTGCAGTCGCTTTCGATCCGCGACTTCGTGCTGATCGAGAAGCTCGATCTTACCTTTGCGCGCGGGCCGGACGGCGGCCTGGGCGCGCTGACCGGCGAGACCGGAGCCGGAAAATCCATCCTGATCGACGCGCTCGGCCTGGCGCTCGGCGCCCGAGCGGATACCGCGGCGGTACGGCGCGGTGCTGCCCAGGCGTCGGTCGCGGCCTGCTTCGAGCTGGCCAAGGGGCATGCCGCCCACGCCATACTGTCGGAACAGGGCCTCGACGACGAGGACGTCCTGACCTTGCGGCGCACGATCGGCGCCGACGGACGCGGCCGCGCCTTCGTCAACGACCAGCCCGCGTCGGTCGCGCTGCTGCGGCGGCTGGGCGAGACGCTGGTCGAGATCCAGGGACAGATGGAGCAGCATGGCCTGCTCGACGTGGCCACCCACCGCGCCTCGCTCGACGCCTTCGCCGGGCTGGAGAAGCAGGCCGACGCGGTCCGGACGACATGGCGGACCTGGCGCGAGGCCGAGCGGGGACGTGCCGAAGCCGAAGCCGCCGTTGCCGCGGCGCGCCGCGACGAGGATTTCCTGCGCCATGCCGTGAAGGAGATCGAGGCCCTGGCGCCGCAGGCCGACGACGAGGCGACCTTGGCGCAGGAACGCCAGATGCTGCGCGCCGGTACGGCGCTGGGCGAAGCGGTGACCCAGGCGCTCGGCGAGCTCGAGGAGGGCCGTGGTGCGGTCGCGGCCTTGCGCGCGGCCCATCGCCTGGTCGAGCGCAGCGCCGACAAGGCATCCGGCCGGCTCGATGCGTCGCTGGCGGCACTCGATCGGGCGCTGAGCGAGGCGACCGAGGCGCAAGCCCAGCTCGAGTCGGCGCGCGACGCGCTGGAATTCGATCCGGGTCGGCTGGAGAAGATCGAGGAACGCCTGTTCGCGTTGCGCGCCCTGGCGCGGAAGCACGGCGTCACGGTTCCCGAGCTTGTGCCGCTGGGCGAGAGAATGGCGGCCCAGCTCGCGGCGCTGGATGACGGCGAGACCGGCCTGAGGAAGCTGGCAGCCGACGCGAAGGCGGCACGCGCCGCTTATATCGCGGCGGCCGAGGCCCAGGCGGCCGCGCGCCGCAAGGGCGCGGCCCGGCTCGACAAGGCGGTGTCGGCGGAGCTCGGACCTCTGAAGCTCGAAAAGGCCAGGTTCGTGACCGAGCTGACGCCGCTGCCCGAACCGGAATGGTCGGAGGCCGGCACCGACCGGGTGCAGTTCACGGTCGCCACCAATCCCGGCGCGCCGCCGGCACCGATCGCGAAGATCGCCTCGGGCGGCGAGCTGTCGCGCTTCCTGCTGGCGCTCAAGGTCTGCCTCGCCAAGGTGGGCGACGCCGCCACCATCGTCTTCGACGAGGTCGATTCCGGCATCGGCGGCGCCACCGCGGCCGCCGTGGGCGAGCGGCTGAAGCGGCTGGCGAAGGACGTGCAGGTGCTGGCCGTCACCCATTCGCCGCAGGTCGCCGCCATCGCCGATCGTCACTGGCTGATCCGCAAGACCACGACGCGCAATGCCGCCAGCACCGACGTCGTGCCGCTCGATCGAAGCGGTCGCCGCGAGGAGATCGCCCGCATGCTGTCGGGCGCGGAAGTGACCGCCGAGGCGCGCGCCGCCGCCGACAGGCTGCTGGCGACGGCGGAGTGAGCGGGACGCACCTCATATTCCTCGCCCCCCGCTAGGGGGAGAGGAGAAAGAGTCTGACGAGACACCAGGCCGTTGCTCTACACTCTCGCCATGTCCAAAGCCGCCAAGGTTGTGGCCGCGCTCGCCGTGGCCGATCTCACCGAGCGCCAGGGGCGTTCCGAGCACAAGCGCCTGAGCGAAGAGATCCGCCACCACGACGCGCTGTATCACGACAAGGATGCGCCGGAGATCTCCGACGCCGAGTACGACAAGCTGCGTCAGCGGTTGAAGGCGATCGAAGCGAAGTTCCCGCGGCTCGTCGATCCGCTCAGTCCGACGCAGCAGGTCGCGCCGATGCCGACCACGGCCTTCGCCAAGGTCCGTCATGCGCGGCCGATGCTGTCGCTCGACAATGCCTTCACCGACGAGGAGCTGCAGGGCTTCCTCGACCGGCTGCGCCGCGCGCTGGAGCGCGAGACCGACCTCAAGCCGGAGGACGAGATCGCGCTCGCCTGCGAGCCCAAGATCGATGGGCTGTCGATCAGCCTGCGCTACGAAGACGGCGCGTTGACCGTCGGTGCCACACGCGGCGACGGCACGACCGGCGAGGACGTGACGGCCAACCTGAAGACCATCAAGGACATCCCGCATGCGCTGAAGGGCAAGGCGCCGAAGGTCATCGACGTGCGCGGCGAGGTCTACATGGAACGCCACGCCTTCCAGGAAATGAACGAGCGGCAGGAGGCGGCGGGCGACAAGACGTTCGCCAATCCGCGCAACGCCGCCGCCGGCTCGCTGCGCCAGCTCGACACGAGGATCACGGCCAGCCGGCCGCTGCGCTTCTTCGCCTACGCCTGGGGCGAGGCCGAGCCGCGCACCTGGAAGACCCACACCGAGTATCTCAAGCTGCTGCGCGGCTGGGGCTTCAGGGTCAATCCGCTGTCGCAGCTCTGCCGCACGCCCGAAGAGGTGCGCGCCTTCTACCGCCAGATGGCGGTCGAGCGGCCGTCGCTGCCCTACGACATCGACGGCGTCGTCTACAAGGTCGACCGCATCGACTGGCAGGAGCGGCTGGGCTTCGTCAGCCGCGCGCCGCGCTGGGCGATCGCGCACAAGTTCCCGGCCGAGCAGGCGCGCACGCGGCTGAACGGCATCCTGATCCAGGTCGGCCGCACCGGTGCGCTGACGCCGGTCGCCGATCTCGAGCCGGTCAATGTCGGCGGCGTCATGGTGGCGCGCGCCAGCCTGCACAATGCCGACGAGATCGAGCGGCTCGACGTGCGTGCCGGCGACATGGTGGTGGTGCAGCGCGCGGGCGACGTGATCCCGCAGATCCTGGGGTACGTGCCCGAGGAGCGGCCGCAGGAATCCGAGAAGTTCCGCTTCCCGACGCACTGCCCCTGTCCGCTCGCCACGCCCGTGAAAGCGGAGGAGGGCGGCGTCGTGCGGCGCTGCAGCGGCGGGCTCGAGTGCCCGTTCCAGCAGGTCGAGCGGCTGCGCTACTTCGTGTCGCGCAACTGCTTCGACATCGAGGGGCTGGGCGGCACGCACATCGAGAATTTCTTCAACGACGGGCTGCTCAGGATACCGGGCGACATCTTCCGCCTGCCCGGGCGGGTGGACGAGATCAAGAAGCGCGAGGGCTGGGGCGACCTTTCGGTTCGCAATCTCGTCGCCGCGATCGAGGCGCGCAGGACGATCGCGCTCGACCGCTTCATCAATGCGCTCGGCATCCCGCTGATCGGCGAGGCGACCGCGAAGATCCTGGCGCAGGAATATGGTGACGCCGACGGCTGGCTCGTGGAAATGCTCGCGGCCGCGAAGGAGCGCAGGCAGAAGCCCGAGGCCGTGAAGAAAGAGAAGGCGGCCACCGAGGTCGGTCCGAGCTACGGCCGGCTGTGCAATATCGAGCAGATCGGCGTCACCACGGCCGATGCGATGTGCGCCTTCTTCAGCGAGGGGCACAACGTCGAGATCATCGGGGACCTGCGCAAGCAGCTCGTCGTCGAGGCAGTGACGCGGCGCGCCGTCGCCGAGGATGCCCCGCTCAAGGACAGGATCGTGGTCTTCACCGGCGAGCTTTCGACCATGACCCGCGACGCCGCCAAGGCGCGCGCCGAGGAGCTTGGCGCGAAAGTCACCGACTCGGTGTCGAAGAAGACGAGCCTCGTCGTGGTCGGCGAGAACGCCGGCTCCAAGGCGCGCAAGGCCGTCGAGCTTGGCGTGCAGACGCTTACGGAAGAAGAGTGGGTGAAACTGTCGGGTTGATCGCCTCGGTCGCTGACGATCACGATGTGACATCACCGTATTCAGGGCTCTTCGGCGGCGTGCGGCGGGACGGCATGCCCCAGGCTTCGCGCGGCGTGAAGCCGTATTTCCTCTTGAAGGCCGTGGCGAAGTTCGCCGGGTTCGTGTAGCCGGCAATAGCGCTTGCCTCCTGCACGTTGGCCTCTCCCGTCCGCAGGACGAGCAGGGCGCGCGCGAGGCGAGCGAAGCGGAGATATTCGAAGACGCTATGGCCTTCGGACAGGCGGAAGAGCCGTTGCAGGCCACTTGCGCTGATACCCGCCTCGCGGGCGATGAGGTCGACGGTCCACGGCTTGCTCGGACTGGCGAGAATCGCCTCTTTTGCACGTTGAAGGCGGGTTTTGTCGTGCCGGCCCAGCGCGCCGCGATCTCCAAGCCCATGGTCGACGCGCATGATGGCAGCAAGGGTTTCCGCGACGATCTGAATCGCACGGGCTTCCATATGCAGTCTTTGCAACTCGGGCACGAAGGCTTCCGGAGCCAGGATCTCCCGCACGAGTTCGAGCACACGCTGGCTTGGGACCATGCGATGATCTGCAAGATGCTCGCGAAGCAGCGCGCCGGCGAGGCGTTCGCCTTTCATTTCGGCCAGCCCTTCGAGATCGAGCCATTCCGAGGTCGCCGAGACGACCAGATGACGGACGTGCTGGCGGCGCAGCGACGCTCTCTGGAAGGTCTCCGGAGTGGCGCGCACGATCGCGGCCGCCCCGGTCATCATGGCGCGCTGATCGCCTTTGAAGGCGAAGCGGCGGTCGCCGCATTTGATGGCGATCTCACCGTCGAGAAAGAAGACGCAGGAAAGACCCTCCTTGATATGGGAGGTGATGGTGAAGGGGCACTCCTCGACAACATCGCCATGGTGGAGATGCAGTCCCGGGCGCAGTTCGCTGTAGACGAGCCTACCCGTGATCAGGGTGTCTTCCTTGGAAGTGCCGCTACGGAGACCATCCAGAACGATCCCTTTGCGCCGCATCATGTCGCTGACACGAACACGCCCGGTTTCGCGATCAGTCAGGCCATCGGCGGCTCCAGGCGAGGACGTCATCCACGGTTACCCTTGTGCGTGACCTGACGCTACCCGTGCGCCGACGTGTCGATGACCCGGCGCATGCATGGTCCGCGGAGCTTTGTTGTGCCGCAAAGGATTCTGCGAGCCGCGCAAAGGCATGTGCACCGACTTTCTGCGATAGTGTCTAGATGCAAATGAGTTGCAGTGTCAATAAGGCTGGGCTCGCGCCGTCGCGCGATGGTGGAAGTGAATCCGACAGGGCGGAGGCTCACGCGGCGCTCATCGCTCTGGCCGACCTCACCGCGCCTTATGCCGTCCGTGCCGCCGTCGGGCTCGGCTTGCCGACCTTGGTGAAGGAAGGCGTGACGACGATCGAGGAACTGGCCGAGCGCTGTGAGGCACCGATCCGCAGCGTTCGAAGTCTCTTGAACTTCCTCACGCTGAAGGGCGTTTTCGTTCGATCGTCGTCTGGCCGCTTTGCGCTGACGGCCGTCGGAGACATGCTGACGACGGTGCAGATGCGGTTGATTCTGGATCCGCGCGAGATCGGCGGCCAGTTCGGGCTTGCTCTTTCGGCCCTGCCGCAGGCTGCGAGCTCCGGTGGCGCCGGATACGATATCGTAGCCGGATGTTCGTTCTGGCAAACGCTGCAACGGGACGCGGCGCTCGCGGCGTCGTTCGACCGCTACATGGCAGGATGGGCAACTCAATGGGTCCCGGACGTGGCGGCGGCGCGCGACTGGTCGAAGGTCTCTCACGTGGTCGATGTCGGGGGCGGCGATGGGCGGCTGCTTTCGGCGCTGTTGTCGGAAAACGGGCACCTGAAGGGGACCCTGGTCGAGCTGCAGGACGCTGCAAGGCAGGCCCTCGACGCGTTCGCACGCGCGGGCATAGGCGATCGAACCAGCGTCGTTGTCGGCAGCTTCTTCGAAGCCCTGCCGATCGGGGGTGATGTCTACATCCTTGCCCAGGTCATCCACGACTGGCCTGATGATGACGCGGTGCGAATTCTCCGCCGGTGCTCGGATGCGGCACGGCCGGGCGGCCGCGTGCTGCTGGTCGAACGGCTTGTCGATTCCAATCCCAGCCTGCGTCACCTCCGGTCCGATCTGTTGATGTTGGCATTGTTCGGAAGCGGTGAACGGGACCGTGACGACTTCACGAAGCTGTTCGACGCGAGTGGGCTTCAACTCATCGATGCACGCGCGATCGGCCATGATCTTGCGCTGATCGAATGTGCTCCATCCGCGATGCCTTCCGCCGCCTTTTCGTGAGGGTCTGAGAGAAGTGTGGCACCGGCAGGCATTGACTTGCTCACGATTTCGTAATCAATGAGAATGAGTCTTATTCGCATTTTAGGGGAGATGGCGATGGGTCGCGACAGGCTTGGTCCGCTGATGTTGGGAATGCTGGCCGTGACCGGGAGCGGCATCCTCGTCAGTGCAATCGCCCAACCCATGCCTGCCGATCCGCAGGCTCCGGCGGTCGCCCCGAAGCCGCCGGAAGGACAGGGCGCCACAACGTTGCCGGCCCTCACGGTGGAGGGAACGGCGTGGCGGGCCTGGGAGCCGGTCAATGGCTACGTTGCCCCGGTCACGACAACGGGAACCAAGACCGACACGCCGCTGATCGAGGCACCGCAGTCGGTCGGCGTCGTGACGCGCGACCAGATGAACGATCAGGCCGCGCAGAGCGTGTCGTCGGCGCTGCGCTATACCGCCGGCGTCCTGTCGGAGGTGCGACCAAGCACCCGTTACGACAGCGTCTTCGTGCGCGGCTTCGGTGGCGGCGGGACGCAATCCGCCTTCGTCAATTTCCTCGACGGGCTGCGCATGGGCCGCGGCCAGAACTTCGCCGTGCCGACAGTCGAGCCGTACCTCCTCGAACGCATCGAGGTGCTGCGCGGTCCGGCCTCCGTGCTGTACGGTCAGACCGGCGCGGGAGGCATCGTGAACCTCGTGAGCAAGCGACCCTTCGATGCGCCGCTGTACGAATTCAACCTGGAAGCGGGTTCCTATGGGCGCTTCCAGACCTCGTTCGACGTCGGCGGACGATTGACGGAGGACGGCAAGTACCTCTTCCGCCTGACGGGGATCGGACGGCTGTCGGGCACGCAATACGACTACATCGACGAGCAGCGCTACGCGATCGCGCCGGCCTTCACCTGGAGGCCGACCGAGGACACCACGCTCACCATCCTGACGAGCTACCAGGCCGATCCGAAGGCAGGATTCTACAATTTCGCGCCGGGCTCCGGATCGGTGCTGTTCAATCCGAACGGCCAGGTTCATTCGAACTTCTTCGGCGGCGATCCGAACTGGCAGGTCGAGCGGCGGACGCAGACCGCCGTCGGCTATCAGTTCGAGCACCGCTTCGACCAGATGTTCACCGTGCGCCAGAACGTGCGCTACCAGCACATCGATTCGGAGCGGAAGGTGCTGTCGATCGCAGCCCTCGCCGCGGACAACCGCACCCTGACGCGCCGCGTGCTGAATGCGCTCGAAGGGGTCGACACCTGGGCGATCGACAACCAGGCGCAGGCGATCTTCGATACCGGACCGGTTCATCATACCGCCTTGCTGGGGTTCGACTGGGCCTGGACCAGCTCGACCAGCATCCTCGGACAGGCGGCCGGTCCGACGCTGGACATGTTCAATCCGGTCTATTTCCGGACGATCCCCCAGCCGGTCATGGGGCCGGCGCAGACCACGAGCCAGAAGACCAACCAGTTCGGTCTCTACGTTCAGGACCAGATCTCGTACGGCAAGTGGCGCGTCAATCTCGGCCTGAGGCATGACTGGGCCGACGTCGACCAGTTCGCGTACGGCCCGGGCACGGCGACGAGCCAGGCCGATACCGCCTTCACCTGGCGTGCGGGGCTGCTCTATCTCTTCGACATGGGCCTCGCGCCGTATTTCAGCTACTCGACGTCGTTCCTGCCCAACACCGGAACATCGGCGCCGCAGCGCGGAAACCAGTTCTTCGGGCCGACGACGGGTCAGCAGTTCGAGGCCGGCATCAAGTTCCAGCCGAAGGGCTTCAACAGCTTCTTCCAGCTCGCGGCCTACCAGATCACCCAGCGCAACGTGCTGACGCCCGATCCGCTCTATGCCGGCTTCAACGTGGCGACCGGCGAGATCCGCTCGCGCGGCATCGAGTTCGAAGGACGGGTCAGCCTGACCGACGGGCTCGATGCGATCGTGGGCTATGCCTACACCGACGCCGTCGTCACGCAGTCCAACCAGCCGTTCGTCACCGGCGCGCACCCGCCGCAGGTGCCGGCTCACGTCGCCAGCCTGTGGGCCGACTACCGCTTCCAGTCGGCACCGTTGAAAGGGTTGGGAATCGGTGCCGGCGTGCGGTATGTCGGCGCCAGCTACGGCGACAACGTCAACAGCTTCCAGGTGCCGGCCGTGACGCTGTACGATGCCGCGATCCGCTATAATCTCGGCGCCCTCGGTCCCAAGATGGATGCGATCGAGGTATCGCTCAACGTCCAGAACATCGCCGACACCGAGTTCGTCGCAAGCTGCACGGCGACGACGCAGTGCTACTTCGGCAATCGTCGACTGTTCCTCGCCGGGCTGCACTTCAAATGGTAGGGCCGGCGGAAGCGCCGGTCGTTCTGCCCGACAGCGCACGATTCCCGCTCGGCGCCTGGGACATCCGGGTTGCATGGCCTTCCGGGCCCGCACCGGCCGGCGGTTTTCCCGCGCTGTTCGTGCTCGACGCCGACACGATGTTCGCGACGGCCGTCGAGGCGGCTCGCATGCAGGGTCAGCGCAGCGAGGTCACGGGCGTCGAACCCACCGTGATCGTGGGTATCGGCTATCCGGGCGGCGTCGAGGAGGCCTACCGTCGCCGGCTCGAGGATTATGCGCCGCCGGTCGACGGATCGGGCGGGGCGGATCTCTTCCTCGACTTCATCGAGCACGACCTGAAACCGTCGTTGAAGCAGCACTTTCCCATCGACGACAGCCGAGCGGCGCTGTTCGGCCACTCCCTCGGCGGCCTGTGCGCGCTGTATGCGCTGTTCACGCGGGCTGCGTCGTTCCGGTCCTATGTCGCCGCCAGCCCGTCGATCTGGTGGCAGGACCAGATGATCCTTCCGTTCGAGCGCCGCTTCATCGCGCAGAAGATCGCGCGGCCGACGAGGCTGATGATCTGCGTCGGCGCCCTCGAGCAGTCCGGCGCCGGGATGAGCGAAGCGATGCGCGAACGAGTGCGGCAGGCGGACATGGTGCGCAGCGCATCGTCGCTGGCAGAACGGCTCCGCGAGGAGAAGCCCGATCTCACGACAGCCTACGTCGAGTTCGCCGACGAGAACCACGGATCGGTCGTGCCGGCCGCGATCAGTCGCGGCCTGCGTTTCATCTTCGAGGAGAAGTGATGTCGGTCGATACCGGTCCCGCGCCGCCATGGGCGGCGCGGTTTCGCGGCCTGCGGGTCGTCCACGTCATGCGCACGGCGATGGTGACGCCTGGCATGCGGCGCATAACCGTGGGCGGCGAGGAAGCGCTCGGCATGCCGGACGGCCCCAACCTCAAGCTCATCCTGCCGCCCCGGCCCGGCGCTGCGCTCGAGGTGCCGTTGCGCGGCGAGAAGGGCGAGGCGCTCTGGCCGCCCGCCGAGCGGCGGCCCGCCATCCGGACCTTCACCGTCCGCCGTTACGACCCGAAGATCGGAGAGCTCGACATCGACTTCGTCCTGCACGGCGACGAAGGGCCCGCATCGGCCTGGGCGTCCCGCGCCAGGCCCGGCGATCCGCTCGGCATCAGCGTCCCGGGTGGACGCGAGGTGCGGCCGGCCGACTGGTATCTGCTGGTCGGCGACCATACCGCCGTTCCCGCGCTCTCGCGCATTCTCGAAACCCTGCCGGCGGACGCGAAGGGGCGTGCGCTGATCGAGGTGCCGGACGCCCGGGACGAGCAGCCGCTGGTCCATCCGTCCGGCATCGCGCTGCGCTGGGTGCATCGCCGCCACCCCGCTCAGCTCGAGGAGGCCGTGCGCGCCCTTCGATGGCCTGACGGCGGCGAGCCGTTCGTGTGGGTCGGCACCGAGTCGGAGGCCGCACGGTCGATCCGCGCCTATGTCCGCGACGAGCGCAAGCTCGACAAGCGGCGCTTCCTGGTGATCGGCTACTGGCGGCGCGGCATGAGCGAGACCGAGTATGCCGCTGCCCACGACCATGATCGCGATGCGGACTACCACCAGGTGGCGAAGGAGGAAGAGCACGGCCACCATGAGCATGCGCACGGCCATGGTCACTAGGCGCCGCGCGCTGGCCCTGTCGGCGCTCGCCGTGGCATCGCCGTCGCTGGTGCGCGCGCAGGAGCCGATCCGTGTCACCGACTATCTCGGCCGGGAAGTCCGGCTGGCCCGGCCGGCCAGACGGATCGTGCTGGCGCAGGGACGCCACCTCGCGGTGCTCAACCTGCTGCATCCCGAACCCGTGTCGCTGGTGGCGGGATGGGCCGACGACATGCTGATCGGCGCCGTCAGCGAAAGCCGCGCCTACGTTCGCCGCTTTCCACAGACAGCGCGCATCCCCGTGATCGGGCGCTCGGCCCAGACGCTTCACCTGGAGCCGGTGCTGGCGCTGGAGCCGGACCTCGTCGTCATGAGCGGCGGTGCGGGCGCACGCGCGGACGTCATGACGAGCCTGCCGCTGGTGCGTGGCCTGGAGGCGGCCGGCGTTCCGGTTGCCGCGATCGACTTCTTCTACGATCCGCTGGCCAACACGGTCGTGAGCCTGCGCACGCTCGGCCGGCTGATCGGGCGCGAGCGGCAGGCGGCTGCACTGATTGCACTGCACGAAGCCGGCATCGCGCGCGTCCGCACGGCGATTGCCGACGCCCCGACGCCACGTCCGACCGTGATGATGCACGCCCACGCAGGCGGCACGCCGTGCTGCAACTCGCCGGGACGCGGCACGTTCGACGGATTCATCCGCCTGGCCGGCGGCCACAATATCGGTGCCGACGTGCTGAGCGGCGCCACCGGCAGCCTCAGCCTCGAGCACCTCCTGACGGTCGATCCGGACGTCTACGTCGCGACCGGGGGTTCCTACAACGGCCGCGGTGGCGTGATGCTCGGCGCGGACGTGGACGAGGCCGAAGCCCGCGCGAGCCTGAAGCAGGTGATCCACGGACAGAAGCTCGATGCGCTCGCGGCCGTGAAGAACGGACGGGCGCACGGCATCTGGCATGGCTGCAACGATTCGCCGGCGCATGTCATGGCGATCGAGGCGCTGGCGAAGTGGATCCAGCCCGGGCGGACGAACGACCTGGACCCGACACGGACCCTGACGACGCTGAACGAGAAGTTCGCCGCCGTTCCGCTCGAAGGGACCTACTGGACGAGCCTCGGTTCCGCATGACTGCCGCGCTCGGCTATCGCCGCATGGTGGGCCGGCGCTGGATCGTGCTCGCGCTGCTGGCCGTCCTGCTGGCCGCTGCCGTGATCGGCGACGTGGTGACCGGCGCATCGCGATTGGGGGCATGGGACCTGCTGTCCGTGCTGATCTCTCCCGATACGGCGCCGGCGGCGGTGCGTGTGATCGTGTGGGACGTTCGCTTGCCGCTCGCCGTCATGGCCGTGCTGGTCGGCGTTTCGCTTGCCCTGGCCGGGGCGGAGATGCAGACCGTCCTGAACAACCCGCTCGCCAGCCCCTTCACGTTGGGTGTGTCGTCGGCGGCGGCGCTGGGAGCGGCGCTGGCGATCGTGCTCGAGCAGGGATTGCCCTGGCTCCCGGCCGGATGGCTCGTGCCGGGCAATGCCTTCGTCTTTGCGTTCGGCGCGATGATGCTGTTGCAGTTCATGTCGCAGCTCCGCGGGGCAGGCGTCGATGCGCTCGTGCTGTTCGGGATCGCGCTCGTCTTCGCATTCAATGCCCTCGTCGCGCTGTTGCAGTTCATCGCGACCGAGACGGCGCTGCAGCAGCTGGTCTTCTGGTCGATGGGCAGCCTGTCGCGCACCACCTGGCCCGCGATCGCCCTGCTCGCCGGCGCCCTTGCGCTTTGCATACCGTTCTCGGCGCGAGCGACGTGGAAGCTGACGGCGCTGCGCCTCGGCGAGGATCGGGCGCGCTCCTTCGGTGTCGACGTGGTGGCGCTGCGGCGCGGCGCGCTCGTCCGCGTCGCCTTGCTGGCCGGCCTGTCCGTCGCCTTCGTCGGAACGATCGGCTTCGTCGGGCTGGTCGCGCCGCACGCCGCCCGTCTGATGGTGGGCGAGGATCATCGCTTCTTCCTGCCTGCCGCCGCGCTGTGCGGCGCGCTGCTGCTCTCGCTCGCCTCGCTCGCGGCCAAGGCGATCGTTCCGGGCGTCGTCGTGCCGGTGGGTATCGTCACCGCGCTGGTCGGCGTGCCGGTGTTCGTCCTGCTGGTCTTCGGCCGCGGCCGGTCGGCATGAGGGCGCTCGGCGTGGAGAATGTCGCCATCGCCTACGGCAGGCGCTCGGTGATCGGCGGGCTGACCCTGGCGCCGATGCGTCCCGGCACGCTGACGGCGCTGATCGGTCCCAACGGGGCCGGCAAGTCGACCTTGCTGCGGGCGCTGGCGGGCCTGCTGCCATCGCGCGGGCGGATCCTGCTGGGCGACTCGGATCTTTCGCGCATGAGCCTCGCCGAGCGCGCAAGGCACGTCGCCTACATGCCGCAAGGCCTGCCGCAGGGTGTTCAGCTCACCGTGCTCGAGACGCTGATCGGCGCGCTCAAGGCATCGCCGCCCGTATCGGGAGCGCTCAGCGCCGAGCAGGCGGCCGAGCGCGGCCTCGCGCTGCTCGAACGGCTGGGCGTGGCCGATCTGGCCCTCAGTCCGCTCGACCGGCTGTCGGGCGGCCAGCGGCAGCTCGCGGCGCTCGCGCAGGCACTGGTGCACCAGCCCGAGGTCCTGCTGCTCGATGAGCCGACCAGCGCGCTCGACCTGCACTTCCAGCTTTCGGTGATGGGACTCGTGCGCGATCTGGTCGCAACCGCCGGCCTGGTCGGCGTGATCGTCCTGCACGATCTCGGCCTGGTCGCGCGCTTTGCAGACCGTGTGGTGGTGCTGAACGACGGTGCGCTCGAAGCCGACGACACACCTCAGCTCACTTTCACCGCGCCGCTGCTTGCCCGCGTCTACGGGGTCACGGGCCGGGTCGAGCGCTGTTCTCGCGGTGGTCTGCTGGTCCTCGCCGACGAGCCGCTGCCCGGCTATCGCGGCTGACGGCGCGCTGCGCGGTCGGGCCCGCCGGCAACGGCTTCCTCGTTATCGGAGGCAGTGCTAGAGCTTGTGCCGTTCGAAGGTTGATCGAGGAAAAAGTCGATGGATTTGGCCCGTTTTCCACGCCGCCGCTACACGCATGCCCCAACGCCGATCGAGTTGATGCCGCACTTCACCAAGGCGCTGGCGGCGAGCTGCCCGGGCGGCGTCGGGCCCGAGATCTGGATCAAGCGCGACGATCTGCTCGGCCTCTTTCCCGGCGGCAACAAGACCCGCAAGCTCGAGTTCCTCGTGGCCGATGCGCTGGCACAGGGTGCCGATACGCTGATCACCTGCGGCGCGCCGCAGTCCAATCACTGCCGCATCACCCTGTCCGCCGCGCTCAAGGAAGGACTCAAGTGCCGCTTCGTGATCGAGGAGCGGGTGCCGAACAGCTACAGGAAGGAAGCCGGCGGCAACAATTTCATGTTCGAGCTGATGGGCGTCGAGGCGATCACCGTGGTCCCCGGCGGCTCGGACATGGGAGCGGCGATGTCGAAGGTCGCTCAGGAAGTCGCCTCGCTCGGCCGCAAGGGCTACGTCATCCCCGGCGGCGGCTCGAACGCGATCGGCGGCCTGGGCTATGTCGCCTGCGTGCAGGAGATGCAGCAGCAGTGGATGGAGATGGGGCTGGCGCTCGACGCCGTCGTGGTCGGTTCGGGCAGCTCGGGCACCCACGGCGGGATGGTCGCGGGCTTCTTCGGCAACGGCATCAGGATCCCGCTGATCGGCATCGGGGTGAGCCGCGATCCCGCCGACCAGGAGCCGCTGGTCCACAAGGAAGCGCAGGCCGTCGCCGACCTGCTCGGCATCGGCAAGGTGCCGCGCGAGGCGGTGAAGAGCTTCGGCGGTTTCTGGCAGCCGAAGTATTCCGTGCCCAACGCCAGGATGGTGGAAGCCGTCCAGATGCTGGCGCGCACCGAAGGCGTCCTGCTCGATCCGGTCTATACCGGCAAGATCATGGCGGGTCTGATCGGTCTCGCGCGCCAGGGCTATTTCAAGCCCAACGCCAGGGTGCTGTTCATGCACACCGGCGGCCTGCCGTCGCTCGATGTCTATCAGGACGTCGTGCTCGGCCGGACCGTCGTGAGCGATTAGCTGACGCGGATGCGCCGTGGTCGATAGCCACGCGGTCGCTCCCGACAGCACGGCCGTGCGGGTCGCGCTTTGGCGTGCCCTGCATGTCGAGGTCGATGCGCCGCCGCACGTGCTCGAGGACGAGATCGGCCTGCAACTGGCGGCGCCCGCCGAGGACTGGCGCCGCCGCCCGGACATGGACCCGCAGGGCATCCGGGCGTTTCGCGCCTCCATCGTGGCCCGGGCCCGGTTCATCGAGGATCTCGTCATCGAGCAGGCGGCACTGGACGTCGACCAGTACGTCCTGCTTGGCGCGGGGCTGGACACGTTCGCGCAGCGCCGGCCCGAGATCGCCTCTCGTCTCCGGCTGTTCGAGGTCGACAAGCCGGGCGCGCAGGCGTGGAAGCGACGGCGCCTCGTCGAGTGCGGTTTCGGCGTTCCCGACTGGCTGGAGCTCGTTCCGGTCGATTTCGAGGCGGGCGAAGCCTGGGGAGCGAGGCTTGCCGCCGCCGGCTTCGATGCCGGCCGTGCCGCGGTGGTTACCTCCACCGGCGTCAGCATGTATCTCACCCGCGAGGCGATCATGGCGTTGCTCCGCGAGGTCGCCGCGCTCGCGCCCGGATCGACGTTCGCGATGACGTTCCTGCTGCCGCTGGAACTCGCGGAACCCGCCTGTCGTCCGGGGATGGAAATGGCGGCCGCCGGCGCGCGCGCCAGCGGCACGCCGTTCATCAGCTTCTTCACGCCGGAGCAGATGCTGGCGCTGGCACGCGAGGCGGGCTTTCGCGACGCCCGGCACGTTTCCGCCGCCGAGCTCGCCGAGCGCTATTTCAAGGACCGGCCGGACGGCCTGCGCCCGCCGTTCAATGCCGAGGAGCTGCTGGTCGCCACGACGTAGGGTCGATTTCCATGTTCGGTGGACCGCGGGCTTCCAGCTCGCTCATGAGCATGAGCGAGCTGGAAGCTCGCGGTCCAATGAGCAGGTAGTCGTCAAATCGGCCGCGTCGCCTCATCCAGCCACGCGCGCGTGGCCTCGTCGACCTGCGGCGCCACGACCTCGCGCACGCGGGCGTGGTAGGCGTTCAGCCACTTCTTCTCCGCCTCGGTCAGCAGGCCGACGTCGATGGCGTTCAGGTCGATCGGCGCCAGGGTGAGCGTCTCGAACTCGAAGTAGCGGCGGTCGGCGCCCTCGATCCTGGCCTCCGTCACCGCAACCAGGTTCTCGATGCGGATGCCGTAGGCGCCGGTCTTGTAGTAGCCGGGCTCGTTGCTGACGATCATGCCGGGCTGCAGGGCGACGGTGTTGGCGACCTTGGAGATGCGATGCGGTCCCTCGTGCACCGACAGATAGGCGCCGACGCCGTGCCCCGTGCCGTGGTCGTAATCCAGCCCGACCTGCCACAGCGCGTACCGGGCAAGAACGTCGAGCTGGGAGCCCGTCGTGCCAGCCGGGAAGCGTGCGGTCGCGAGAGCGATGTGGCCCTTGAGCACGCGGGTGAAGCGGTCCTTCATCTCGGCGCTCGGCGTGCCGATCGCCACGGTGCGCGTGATGTCGGTCGTGCCGTCGCGATACTGGCCGCCCGAATCGACGAGATAGAGCGAGCCCGGCTCGAGCGTGCGTTCGGTCGCCGGCGACGCATGGTAATGCACGATCGCGCCGTTCGGGCCGGCGCCGGAGATGGTGTCGAACGACAGGTCGCGCAGCTTGCCGGTCTCCTGGCGCATCGCCTGCAGGCGATCGGAGGCCTCGATCTCGCGCAAGGTGCCGCCCTTCGATTGCGTGGCGAGCCAGCACAGGAACCGGCTGACGGCGGCACCGTCGCGGCGATGTGCGACGCGGATGCCTTCGAGCTCGACGGCGTTCTTGCACGCCTTGGGCAATGCGACGGGATCGGCATCGCGCACGATGGCGACACCGGCAGCCTGCAGGCGCGTGGCAGCCCAGACCGGTGCCGTCGAGGCCTCGATCAGCACGCGCTTGCCCGCCGTGCCGAGCGCATCGATCGCCGCGCCCAGCTCGTCGGGAGGCGCCAGCGTCACGGCATTGCCCAGCCACGCGACGGTGCGATCGGGGATCTTGCGGCGGTCCATGTAGAGGTCGACGTGCCCGTCGGTGTGGAGCAAGGCGAAGCCCAGCGCAAACGGCGTGCGCGGCACGTCTCCGCCGCGCACGTTCAACAGCCAGGCAATCGAATCCGGCGCGGTGAGAAAGGCCACGTCAGCCCCCCTGGCGGCGACGATGTTGGCAATGCGCCGCCGCCGCTGCTCGCTGGTCTCGCCGGCGAATTCGACCGGATGGGGCAGCACCGGCGCGAGCGGCGGCGCGGGGCGGCCCCGCCATACCGCATCGATCGGGTTCTGCTCGACCGGCACGAAGCTGCCGCCGGCTCTGGCGGCGGCGCGGGCGAAGCGTTCATGTCCATCGACCGTCTGCAGCCATGGATCGAAGCCCAGCCTGCCGCCCTTCGGCAGGTGGGCGGCGATCCAGGCCTCCGGCGATTCCTCCGGGATCTGGTGCGGGACGAATGCCTCGGTGTCGACTTGCGCCCGCACGGCGAGCGTATAGCGGCCGTCGACGAAGATCGCCGCAGCGTCGGCGAGCACGATGGCAAGGCCGGCCGAGCCGCTGAAGCCGGTCAGCCATGCCAGCCGCTGCGAGCGGCGCGGGACATATTCGCCCTGGTGCTCGTCGGCGCGCGGCACGACGAAACCGTCGAGGCCGCGACGTTTCAACTCACCCCGCAGGTCCACGAGACGCTGCGCCGGCGCCGGCGATTCCCCGAGCCCGTCGTCGACCCTCGAAAGCTCGGCCCGCCATGCAGTCAGGGCGCCGGTCAGTTCGTCATCCGGCGACGGCTCGAACAGTTCGACCCATTCGGGACCTGCAAGGCTTTCAGGCGCGGCGGCCACGCCGCGCATCAGGGAGTCGAGGGCTGCCGGATCCGTGGGCCGGCCGCGCCGGCGGAGCAGTTCGACGACGTGATCTGAAGGGGAAGTCATGGCTGTTGCGACCCTACGCGTCGGGCCGAGGCGAGGCAATCCGGGCAAGAGTTGCCTTCTCGCAACAGCGAAATGCTAATTTAACCCGGCCATGTGTCTGACGCATAGCAGGAGGGCTGAGGCTGCTATTATCCAGCGTTCGCAAGGTTCTATATTGGCTTTGTGCAGATGCAGCATCTCTATCGCATCGCACAATAGAAGGAGCTTTCCATGATGACCCAGCCGATCCAGGTGTTCGAGAATCTGACCAGCGAAACTTCGCCGGCGGGGGGAAACGCGCTCACCAAGATGGGATTTTCGTTTGAGGACCGCCGACTGATCGAACGGGAGGCGCGATTTGCCCGCGCCGCGGTGGTCGCGGACGCCGTGACCGACGCACTGATGTGGGCGCGGCGAAAGGCGAATCGCCTGACCGCCGGCATCAAAGCCAACTTCCGTCTGCGCGAAGCGGAGGCACAGCTCTCGCGCATGAGCGATCGGGAACTGTCGGACCTCGGCCTGTGCCGCGCCGACATTCACTTCGCAGTGCGTGAGACGAACGAGGGCGTCATGCCGCAGTTCGATGCGGTCGGCGACCATGTTACCCCGGCGAACCAGAACATTCGCCGCGCGGCGTAAGCGGCGAAACCGAAAGTAGCGTAGCGTAAGCGTAGAGTAGAAAGGGCCGGCCAGTCGCCGGCCCTTTTTCATGCGGCCTTGCGCAGGAACAGGGTGCGCCACCAGGCGCCGCCGGTTTCGAGATCGATGTGCCGCTCATGGACGAAGCCGCGGCTTTCATACGCCGCGAGAACCATGTCGGCCTGCTCCACCAGCAGCCCACTCAGAAGGACGCGGCCGCCGCGGCGGACCGCCGTCGCGAACGACTCCGACAGCTCCACCAGCGGGCCGGCCAGGATATTGGCGACGACCAGGTCGTAGGGCGCGTGGCGCGCCAGTTCCGGTGCCTGCAGGCCGATCGACGTGACGAACCGGCAAAGAGAGGCCACGCCGTTCGCTTCGGCATTGCCCATCGCCACGGCGACGGCCTCGGCGTCGTTGTCGCCGCCCCGCACCGGGCGCCTCCACAGCTTGGCCATGGCGATGGCGAGGATGCCGCTGCCGCAGCCGACATCGACGACGTTCACGGTTTCGTCGGGATCGAGCGTCGCCAGCATCTCGAGGCAGCCGCGCGTGGTGGCGTGCGTGCCGGTGCCGAAAGCGAGACCCGCATCGATCTCGATCGGCAGCAGCCCGGCCGGCATGCCGTCGCGGACGTGGCTCGGATGGACCCAGAACGGCCCGACCCGGAAGGGCCGGAAGGAACGCTGGTTCTCGGCGACCCAGTCCTTGTCGGGAAGATCCTGCCAGGTCCAGTCGCCGGCGAGCTGCGGCCGCGCGCCGTCGCCGAATATCTCGATGCGCCATGGCCCGTCGCGCGAAAGCTCGCGGCTGGTGACCACGAAGCCCTCTTCGGCGAGAGGGTCGAGCGCGTCTTCGTGCGCCAGGCGCTCGGCGGCGGGCACGTCCCGCCAGGCTGTCCATCCGCTCATGTCGGCAAGAAGAGCATGCGCTCGGGCGGCAACGCCACGCCGACCGTCTCGCCGATGGTGCGCAGCTCGGCGCCGGACTGGAATGGGGCGTCGATCAGGACCTCGTTGTCGCCGATCCGCACGCCGTAGCGCACCGTGGCGCCGAGGAACTCGCGATGGGTGACCGGGCCGCTCATCGTGGCCTCGGCAAGCGGCGAGAGGGAGGCGTGCTGCGGCCGGAAGACCAGGCGCTGGCCCGCCGGCACCGTCACGCCCGCGCCGCCCGCGAGGATGTTGGCCGAGCCGAGGAAGCTCGCGACGAACAGATTGGCCGGCCGCTCGTAGAGCTCCATCGGCGTGCCGACCTGGCAAATGACGCCGCCCTCCATGACGGCGATGCGGTCGCAGATCGTGTTGGCCTCCTCCTGGTCATGGGTGACGAAGATCGTCGTGAGGCCGAGGCGCTGCTGCAGCTCGCGCAGGTCGCGCCGCACGCTGACCCGCATCTTCGCATCAAGGTTGGAGAGCGGCTCGTCGAGCAACAGCACCTTGGGCTCGATGGCGATGGTGCGGGCGAGCGCCACCCGCTGCTGCTGGCCGCCCGAAAGCTGCGCCGGGCGGCGCTGGGCATAGGCGGAAAGGCCGACCCGCTCGAGCGCCTGGGCGACCTTGGCCGCGATCTCGGCGCGCGGCCGGCGGCGCTCCTCGAGGCCGAAGGCGACGTTCTGCGCCACCGTCATGTGCGGCCACAGCGCGTAGCTCTGGAACACCATGCCGACGTCGCGCTTCCACGGCGGCAGCACGGCGACGTCCTGGCCGTCGATCAGAACCTGGCCGGCCTGGGCCTGCGCGAAGCCCGCGATCAGGCGCAGCAGGGTGGTCTTGCCACAGCCCGAGGGACCGAGGAACGCGAACAGCTCCCCCGGACGGATCGAGAGATCGATGCCCTTCAGGACGTGCGTCGGCCCGTAGGACAGGTTCACGCCCCTGATGTCGATGGCCACTGCACTCATAGATCCAGGCCCCTGGCGCGTTGCGAACGGTCGGCGGCGAGCTGCGACAGCCCCATGCAGACGGCGACGATGATCACGGCGATGACGCCCAGCGCGGCGCCGGCGCCGCGACCGGCCGGAGTCTGCATCAGCACGTAGAGGCCGTAGGACAGCGGCGCGTCGGAGTTGTTCTGCACCAGGATCAGCACGGCGGAGAGCTCGACCGCAGCGGTCGCGAAGCTGGTGACGAAGCCGGCCAGCAGGCCGCCGGTCATCAGCGGGATCACGATGCGCCGCACGGTGCGCGACTTGGTGGCACCGAGATTCTCGGCCGCCTCCTCCAGCGATACCGAGATCTGCTGCAAGGCGGCGTAGGCGGCGCGCAAGGCGTAGGGCAGGCGGCGGATCGCGATCGCCAGCACGATCATGATCCACAGTGCGGCCAGCGGCGTGCCGTCAGGCAGCTTCACGCCGTAGAAGGCGCGGAGATAGCCGATGCCGAGAACGACGCCGGGCACGGCCAGCGCGGCTCCCGCGCCCCAGTCGAGCATACTGCGGCCGGGCAGGCGCGTGCGCAGCACGAGATAGGCGATGGCGCCGCCCAGCACGACGTCGATCGTGGCGGCGAGGCCGGAATAGAGCAGCGTGTTGGTGATGTAGACCGAGCTGTCGCCCAGCACGCGCGCATAGTGGGCGAGCGTGTAGCCGTCCGGCAGGGGGCTGAACGACCACACCGTGGCAAGCGAAAGCAGCAGCAGGCCGACGTGCGGCGCCAGCACCAGGGCGAGGATCAGCAGCACCAGCGCGTAGGCCAGGATCGATTGCCTGCCGGTCAGGGGGCGTCGCGCGAGTCCGCCGCCGCCGCGCTGCGTGGTGGCATAGTCCTTGCCCTTCAGCACCTGCGCCGAGCCCCACATGGTGGCGACGGCGATGACGATCAGCACGACGGCGATGACGTAGCCCATCGGATCGTCGATGCCGATCGAGGTGATGCGCAGGTAGGCCTGCGGCGCCAGCATCTCCTTGACGTTGAGCAGCAGCGGGCTCGCCACGTCGTCGAACACCTTGACGAACACGAGGCTGGCGCCGGCGACGTAGCCGGGCAGGGCGAGCGGGAAAGCGATGCGGCGGAACAGCCGCAGGCCGTGCGAGCCGAGGTTCTGTGCTGCCTCCTCCATCGACCGGTCGATGTTGCGCAGCGCGGCGGAGAGATTGACCAGGATGAACGGGAAGTAATGGATCGCCTGCAGGAAGATGACGCCGTTCAGCCCTTCCATGAAGCCGATCTTGAAACCGAGATAGTCGTCGAGCAGCAGGTTGACGGTGCCGTTGCGGCCGAACAGGAGCTGCATCGCCACCGCGCCGACGAAGGGCGGCATGATCAGCGGCAGAAAGCCCAGCGTCTGCACCAGGCCGGCGCCGCGGAACTCGAATCGCGTCGTGAGATAGGCGAGCGGCAGCGCGAACGCCGACGACCACAGCACGGTCATCGCCGAGACGTAGATCGAGTTCCAGAACGAGCGCACGAACAGGTCGGTGCGCGCGAAGTCGAGGAAGTTGACCAGGGTGAAGCCGCCGCCACCTTTCTCGGTGAAGGCGACATAGACCACCGTGGCAACCGGCACGACCAGGAAGGCGACCAGGAACAGCCCGATCGCCAGCGCCAGCAGCGCGGCGCCGGCCGATCGGTGCGTGGACAGGGGTGCTACGGCAATTGCCATCAGAAATCATGTTCCTCTCCCCCGCTAGGGGGAGAGGCTAGGAGAGGGGGGTTATGGAGGATGTGCGCCGCCCCCTCTCCCCGCCTCTCCCCCTAGCGGGGGAGAGGAGTATGAGGGAACTTCGGACCACGATTCTACCGGGCGAGCTTCAGGCCTTCGTCGGCCTTGGCCTTGGCGGCGGCGTATTTCTCCCGGGCGAAGGCGGCCCATTGCTGTTCCAGCTCGGCCTGGCGCGCGGTCTTCTGCTTGCCGCCGGCGAAGGCCGCGCGGACCTCGGGCGAGGCCGCCTCGGCGTCGGTGATCGGCATCGCCGCGATCAGATCGCGCGCTTCCTTCGCGAGGGCGCGCGCCTGAGCGTTGTCCTTCTTCGCCAATGCGGCATCGAGCTCGTGGATCGATCTGGTCGCGGCCTTCAGCGGCTCGAGCTGGAAGGTGACGAGCTGGTCGAACAGCACGTTGACCGCCTGGTTGCGCTTCTCCGACAGCTCGGCGTTGAAGGTCAGAAGACCCTGCAGGCTCTTGTCCTTGAACGGGTTGGGATAGCCGGCCGGCGCCCTGGCGTAGGTCTCGGGTCGCACCGGCAGGCGGCGGATGGTCGGCTCCAGCAGCGTCTCCTGGCCGGCCGGCGACAGCAGGAACTCGATGAACGCCTCGGCGCCGGCCTTGTTCGGCGCGTTGGCGATGACGCCGACATTGGCCGGCACCAGGGTCGTCACCGACGGATAGACGAACTTCACCGGGAAGCCTGCGCCCTGCGAGGAGAAAGCGAAGAAGTCGATCACGATGCCGTAGCCGACCTGGCCGGAATTGACGTTCTCCGGCACGCCGAACGAGCGGTCGGTGACCTGCCTCAGGTTGCCGGCGATCTCCTTCGTCGTGCGCCAGCCCTTGGCCCAGCCTTCGCCCTGCAGGATGGTCTCGATCGTGAGATGGGTCGTGCCCGAGCGCGACGGCGCCGAGATCGAGACGTGGTCGAAGTACGGGGCCTGCGCGAGATCCTGCCACTCCTTCGGTGTCGGCAGCTTGTTGGCCTTCACGTAGCGTTCGTTCCACATGATGCCGTAGCCGGAGGCGGCAAAGCCGACATAGAAACCGTCCTTGTCGTTGACCGGGTAGGAGCCGACCTTCTCCGCGACGCCGGTCGCCTTGGGCTTGTACGGCGCCAGCAGCTTCTTGGCCTTCAGCACCTCGAAGGCGTCGGGGGCGGAGGCCCAGAACAGGTCGACCTGGTTGTTGGCCTTGGTCTCCTCGACGAACTTCACGCCGGCGTTGGTGTTGCGGTTCTGCACTTCCAGCGTCGTGCCGGGCGTCGCCTTCTCGAACGCCTTCTTCAACGGATCGGTCACGTCCTTGGAGAACGAGGTGACCACGGTGACCTTGCCGCCTTGCGCGAAGGCCGCCCCGCCGGCGAGCACGAGAACGGCCGCCAAGGCGATCGAACGGAACATCATTTCTCTACTCTCCTGGGTCCGTGCTTCGTTGTCGTCCTGAGCGTAGCGAAGGACCTCACCGAACGATCAGGCACGGACCGCGCGGCTGGCGTGAGGTCCTTCGCTGCGCTCAGGACGACAGGATTCCTCTCATTGTGAGACGTCATCACGCCGCCTCGATGAAACTGTCCAGCACCTTCTTCGGGCCGGCTTTCTCGAAATCGATGTCGAGCTTGTTGCCGTCGACCGCGACGATGCGGCCGTAACCGAATTTCTGATGGAAGACGCGCTGGCCGATGTTGAGGTCGGGCTTGTCACCCTCCACCGCCCGGCGATCGTCGAACGTCTCGTCGCGCCAGCGTGTCCTGGCGCGGCCCATCCCGGTCACGCCGAGGCTCTCGTAGTCGAATCCGCTCGCCTGGTCGCGCAGCCCGCCGTGATGGCCCGCGGAATAGGTCGCGTAGAGGCCGGCATCGCTGCTCTCGGCGAGCTGCCCGGTCGGCAGCTCCTTCAGGAAGCGCGACGGGATGGCGGCCTGCCACTGGTTGAAGACACGCCGGTTCGCGGCAAAGGAGACATAGGCCCGCTTGCGCGCGCGGGTCAGGCCGACGTAGGCCAGCCGCCGCTCCTCCTCGAGCCCGGACAGGCCCTTGTCGTCGAGGGCGCGCTGGTTCGGGAACAGGCCTTCCTCCCAGCCCGGCAGGAACACCGTGTCGAACTCCAGCCCCTTGGCGGCATGCAGGGTCATGACGCTGACCATGTCGCTGCCCGCCTTCTCGGCATTGTCGGTCAGCAGCGCGACATGCTCGAGGAAGGCCGGCAGCGAATCGAATTCCTGCAGCGCGTTGGTCAGCTCCTTGAGGTTCTCCAGCCGGCCCTCGGCCTCGGGCGAGCGGTCCGCCCGCAGCATGTCGGTGTAGCCCGATTCGTCGAGCAGCGTCTCGACCACCTCGAAGTGGGGGATACCGTCGAGCATCTTGCGCCAGCGGTCGAAGCTGGCGATCAGGTCGCCCAGCGACTTGCGCTGCCGGCCCTTCAGCTCGTCGGTTTCGAGCGCGCGGCGCGTCGCCTCGAACAGCGAGACCTTGCCGGCGCGCTGGATGACCCTGAGCGTGCGCAGCGCCGATTCGCCCAGCCCGCGGCGCGGCGTGTTGTAGATCCGCTCGAAGGCCAGATCGTCGTCCGGCTGCACGGTGACGCGGCAGTAGGCCAGCGCATCGCGGATCTCCGCCCGCTCGTAGAAGCGCGGCCCGCCGATCACGCGATAGGGCAGGCCCATGGTGATGAACCGCTCCTCGAACTCGCGCGTCTGGAAACCGGCCCGCACCAGGATGGCGATCTGGCTGAGCGCGTGCTTGTCGCGCTGCAGCGCCTCGATCTCCTCGCCGATGGTGCGCGCCTCCTCGTCGCCGTCCCACACGCCGCGCAGCGAGATGCGTTCGCCTTCCTTCAATTCCGTCCACAGGGTCTTGCCCAGCCGCCCCTCGTTGTGGGCGATCAGGTGCGAGGCGGCGGCGAGGATGTGCGGCGTCGAGCGGTAATTCCGTTCCAGCCGCACGATGGTGGCGCCAGGAAAATCCTTCTCGAAGCGCAGGATGTTGCCGACCTCCGCGCCGCGCCAGCCGTAGATCGACTGGTCATCGTCGCCGACGCAGCAGACGTTCGGCGTGCCCTGCGCCAGCAGCCTCAGCCAGAGGTACTGCGCCACGTTCGTGTCCTGGTACTCGTCGACCAGGATGTGACGGAGGCGGCGATGGTAGGTCGCCAGGATGTCGGGATGCTGCTGCCAGAGGCTCACGCAATGCATGATGAGGTCGCCGAAATCGACGGCGTTCACCTCGGCCAGCCGCGTCTGGTACTGCTTGTAGATCTCGCCCGCCTTGCCGTTGGCGAACTCGCCGGCATCGTCGCCCGATATCCTGTCGGGGGTGAGCGCGCGGTCCTTCCAGCGCTGGATGATGCCGGAAAGCACGCGGGCCGGCCATTTCTTGTCGTCGATGCCCTCGGCCTGCAGCAGTTGCTTGATCAGCCGGACCTGGTCGTCGGTGTCGAGGATGGTGAAATTGCTCTTGAGCCCGACCAGCTCGGCGTGGCGGCGCAGTACCCGCACGCCGATCGAATGGAAGGTGCCGAGCCACATGCCGTCGGCCGCGCCGCCGATCAGGCTGCCGACCCGCTCGAGCATCTCGCGCGCCGCCTTGTTCGTGAAAGTGACGGCGAGGATCTGCGAGGGCCGGGCGCGACCGGTGATCAGCTGGTGGGCGATGCGGGTCGTGAGAACGCGCGTCTTGCCGGTGCCGGCGCCGGCGAGCACCAGCAGCGGCCCGCCCTCGTGCGTGACGGCGAGGCGCTGCTCCGCGTTCAGCCCGTCGAGATGGGCCGAGGGCGCAAGAGCACGCCGCGCCGGCGTTTCTGGAACGGGCTCGGCATCGTCGGTGATTTCGAACGGGTCGGCGGGAGGCGCCATGCACAACATATAGCAATCGCCGGCCCCAGCGCCTATCTTTGCAAAAGGACGCGGAGGATTTCGCATGGCCCGAGGTTTGAACGGTTCCGCGAATGGCTCGAGCCAGTGGCACGGCAATGAGCGCGGCGTCGAGGCGCGGAAGCCCGGCGACGAGAGCAACCTGCCGCCGGAAGTCGTCGACGCGCTGCCGGCGGTTGTCGGCGTGCATACCACGATCCCGGAAAGCCGCCGCTCGGCGCAGACCCTGGGATCGGAGCGAGAGGGGCACGGCATCGTCATCGACGACGACGGGCTGATCGTCACCATCGGCTATCTGATCATGGAAGCCGACACCATCACCGTGACGGACAGCGAAGGTCGCGCGTTTCCGGCCTCGATCATCGGTTACGATTACGAGAGCGGCTTCGGCTTGATCCGCACCGAGGTGCCGCCGCCGATCAAGCCGATGCCGTTCGGCGATTCCGACAGCCTGACGCTGCGCGGCGAGGCCTATGTCGCCGGCGTCGGCGGCGAGAAGGCGACGCTCAAGGTCAAGGTCGCCGGCCGGCGGGAATTTGCAGGCTATTGGGAATACCTGCTCGACAATGCGATCTTTACGGTGCCTGCCTACCCGCTGTGGGGCGGCTCCGCCCTCGTCGGCATGGACGGCACCCTGCTCGGCGTAGGTTCGCTGCTCGTGCAGGAAGCGCTCGGTCCCGGCTCGCCGGCCTTTCCGGGCAACATGTACGTGCCGATCAACCGGCTGAAGCCGGTGTTCGGCGAGCTGGTCGAGACCGGCCGGCTGTCCACGCCGCCGCGGCCCTGGCTCGGCCTCTACACGGTCGAGCATATGGGCCAGCTCGTGGTCGGCGGCATCTCGGAGGGCGGGCCGGCCGATCGCGCCGGGCTGAAGCGCGGCGACATCCTGCAGGCGTTGAACGGCGACGTGCTGGACGACGTCGCGGATTTCTACAGGAAGCTGTGGGCGAGCGGCCCGGCCGGCTCGATGGTGACCTTGCGCATGGAGCGCGACAGCGACGCCTTCGAAGTCACGGTCCGCACCGGCGACCGCGCCAAGTACCACAAGTACAGCAACGACTGACTTCACGGGAACAGGGGAAATCGACCGATGGCACGAGCCTTCGCCTCGCAGGCGGATCTGGCAGAGAAGAAGATCACCTTCAGCCGCCTGAGCGAGCATGCCTATGCCTTCACGGCGGAAGGGGATCCGAATACCGGCATCGTGGTCGGCGACGATTCCGTGATGGTGGTCGATGCCCAGGCGACCCCGAAGATGGCGCAGACCGTGATCGAACATATCCGCACGGTCACCGACAAGCCGATCAGGTACGTGGTTCTCTCGCATTATCACGCGGTGCGCGTGCTGGGTGCGTCGGGCTACGGTGCCGAGCACATCATCTGCAGCGAGGCGACGCGCGACATGATCGTCGAGCGCGGCCAGCAGGACTACAAGTCGGAGCTGCAGCGTTTTCCGCGCCTGTTCCAGGCGGCGGAAACGATCCCCGGCCTGACCTGGCCGACCATCACCTTCGGCGATCGCATGTCGCTGTGGATGGGCAAGCTGCAGGTCGACATCATCCATGCCGGCCGCGGCCACACCAAGGGCGACACGATCGTGTGGCTGCCCGAGGAGCGCACGCTGTTCAGCGGCGACCTCGTCGAATACGGCGCCACGCCCTATTGCGGCGACGCGCACTACAAGGACTGGCCCGACACGCTGCAGAAGCTTCGCGACCTCAGGGCCGAGGCGCTGGTGCCGGGGCGTGGCGACGCGCTGATGGGCGAGCGGGCGGTGGAAGAGGGCATCGCCGGCACGCAGCAGTTCCTGGCCGAGCTCTACGAGGCGGTGTCGGCCAGCGCGCGGTCGGGCGAGTCGCTGAAGCAGGCCTACGACAAGGCGATGGCCGCGCTGCAGCCGCGCTACGGCAACTGGGCGATCTTCGAGCATTGCATGCCGTTCGACGTGAGCCGCGCCTACGACGAGGTCAAGGGCCTCGACCATCCGCGCATCTGGACGGCGGAGCGCGACATCGAGATGTGGTCGGCGCTGGAAAAAGCAGGTTGATGGTCCTGGACCGCGCGCATCCTGCGCGCTCATGAGGCGCGCAGGTTGCGCGCGGCCCAATGAGTTCCTACGAATACAGGCATTATCCTTACGTCCGTCCGGCCGAGCTCGACCAGCCCGGCGCGCGCCGGCCGGTCGTCATCGTCGGCGCGGGCATCGCCGGGCCGACGCTCGCCCTGGCGCTTGCGACGCGCGGCGTGCCGGTGCTGATCCTCGACGACGACGACACGGTGAGCCTCGGCAGCCGCTCGATCTGCCAGGCCAAGCACAGCCTCGAGACCTGGGACCGGTTCGGCATCGCCGCGCGCATGGTCGAGAAGGGCATCACCTGGGAACAGGGCGAGGTCTATCTCCGCGACAGCGCGATCTACCGCTTCAACCTGCAGCCCGAACCGGGCCACAAGTTCCCCGCCTTCGTGAACCTGCAGCAGTACTACGTCGAGGAATATCTCTACGAGCGCTGCCGGGCGGAGGCCCTGATCGAGATGCGGCATCGCAACGAGGTCGTGGGTGTCGCCGCGCGCGACGACGGCGTGAGCCTGGCGGTCGAGACGCCCGACGGCAGCTACACGCTGGAGGCGGACTGGCTCGTTGCCTGCGACGGCGTTCGCAGCCCGATACGGCACCTGCTGGGATTGCCTTATCCGGGCGAGATCTTCCATGACCGGTTCCTGATCGCCGACGTTCGCCTCACGGGCGACCTGCCGAAGGAGCGGCGCTTCTGGTTCTACCCGCCGTTCCACCCCACCAACTCGGTGCTGCTGCACCGCCAGGCCGACGACATCCTGCGCGTCGACTTCCAGCTCGGCCGCGATGCCGATCCCGACGAGGAGAAGAAACCGGCGAACATCGACCGCCGCCTGCGCGAGATGTTCGGTCCGGAAGCACGCTGGGAACACGAGTGGTCGAGCGTCTACACCTTCACCTGCCGCATGATGGAGCGCTTCGTGCACGGCCGGACGATCTTCGCCGGCGATGCCGCGCATGTCGTCTCGCCGTTCGGCGCGCGCGGCGGCAATGCGGCTGTGGCGGACGCCGACAACCTTGCGTGGAAGCTTGCGAGGGTGGTGAAGGGCCAGTCGCCCGCGACCCTGCTCGACAGCTACTGCGAGGAGCGCCGTGCCGCCTCGCGCGAGAACATCCATCAATCGACCCGCAGCACCGACTTCATCACGCCGAGGTTCGAGGCATCGCGCATCTTTCGCGACGCCACCCTGTCGCTGGCGCGCGACTTTCCGTTCGCCCGGTCGTTGATCAACAGCGGCCGTCTGTCGGTGCCGACGACGCATGCCGGCTCGCGGCTCGACACACCCGACATCGATGACGACTGGTCGGGCGGCCCGGCACCGGGACAGGCGATGGTCGACGGGCCGCTGCGCAGCGGCTGGCTGGTCGAGCAGGACGGCCCGGATTTCACCTTGCTGAGCTTCGGCGATGCTGCTGGGATTCCCGCAGCGGTGACGGTGCTGCGGGTCGGATGCGGCGGGCTGCTGGCGGCACGCTACGATGCGCGCCCCGGCACCACGTATCTGATCCGGCCGGATCGTTACGTCGCGGCACGGTGGCGGCGCTGCGATCCCCCCGCCGTGCAGGCGGCTCTCGCCCGGGCGACGGGCCGATAGGAGGAGCAATGGAAGGCGCGCTGCGACGCACGCTCAACCTCGTGAAGCCCGACGACGTCTACAATGCCATCGTCGACGCGCATAAAGGGCTGAGCGAGGAGGAGTGCCGGGCTTTCGACGCGCGACTGATCCTGCTGCTGGTCAATCATATCGGCGAAGAGGCGGTGATCTACGAAGCCTTGAAGGAGGCGGCGCCTTGAGGGACATGCTCACCGGCCGGCTGGCCCTCGTCACCGGCGCAGGCCATGGCAACGGCGCTGCCATCGCTCGTGGCCTCGCCGCGGCGGGTGCCGAGGTGATCGTGACGGACATCGACAAGGATGCCGCCCGCACCATCGCCGACTCGATCGCGGCCGACGGCGGCAAGGCCCGCGGCTTCGCCCTCGACGTCACCGACGAGGAGGGCTGCCGCAAGCTCGCGCAGGACCTGTCGCTGCTGGTCGGGCCGATCCGCATCCTGGTCAACAACGCCGGCATCTTCCTGCGCGGCAACCTCGTGGCGGCCGACGGCCGCGAGCGCTTGGACAGGACCATGGCGGTGAACGTCCAGGGGCCGTTCAACGTCACCATGGCCTTCGTCGAGCAGCTCAGGCTGACGCGCGGCACGATCGTCAACATCGCCTCGATCAACTCCTACGTGGCGCCGGCGGGCAGCGGCGCCTATCCGGTGTCGAAGGGCGCGCTTGCGCAGTTCACGCGCGCGCTCGCCTCGGAGCTCGCGCCCGACGGCGTGCGGGTGAACGCTTTGGCGCCCGGCCTCATCGCCACGGCCATGACCGAGCCGACGCGCGCCGATCCCCGGCGGCTGGAGGCGTTCCTGGCGCATGTCCCGATGAAGCGGGTCGGCGAGCCGGAAGAGCTGGCCGGACCGGTCGTCTTCCTCTGCTCGGATGCGGCGAGCTACATCACCGGCGCGATCCTGCCGGTCGACGGCGGCTATCTCGGCATCTGACCGGGCTCGGCATCCCGTCAGGGATAGTTGATCTGCCATGACACGCCGAAACGGTCGCTGACCCAGGCGAACAGCCGGCTGAAGCCGTAGTTGCCCACCGGCATCAGTTCCCCGCCGCCCTGCTTGAGGCGGTCCGCCAGCTCGCGCACCCGCGCTTCCGAATCGCAATCGATGAAGAAGGAGAAGGACGGGGTGAAGGTGAAGCCGTGCTTGATGAAGCTGTCGCTGCACATCACCGACTGGCCGCCGATCGTGAAGCGGGCGACCTTGATCGTGCCTTCGGGGCCCGGCTCGCCGGCGGCGTAGCGCTCCATGGCCTCGACGCGCGCGTCGGGGAAAAGCGACAGGTAGAAGTCCAGGGCGGCGGAACCTTCGCCTCCCTGGAACATGAGGAAGGGCCGGACGGTGTCGGTCATCCTTGCTATATAGCCCCTGGTTCTGGCGGGGGCAGCTTTGGCGTCTGAAATTCGTGTTCGCGCGGCAACGGTCGACGATGTCGAGTTGCTGCACCGTTTCTCGATCGATCTCGCAACCTACGAGGACGAGCCGCATGCCGTCACCTCGACGCCGCAGACCCTCGCGCGCGACGGCTTCGGCGCGAACCCGCAATTCGCCGCGCTGATCGCCGAGCGTGGCGGCAAGCCGGTCGGGTTCGCGCTCTACACCTTCAATTACTCGGTATGGACCGCGGCGCGCGGCATCTTCGTCGAGGATATCTGGGTGATCCCCGAAGAGCGCCGAGGCGGCGTGGCGCGTGCGCTGATGGTGGCGCTCGCAAAGGAATGCGCCGCCAGGAGCTACAAGCGGATCGACCTCAACGTGCTCGACTGGAACCCGGCGCGCGGCTTCTACGAGAGGATCGGCTTCCGCTGGATCAGGAACTGGCTACCCTACCGCCTGAGCGGCGAAGCACTTGCAAAGCTGGCGAATTCCTAGCGAGGCTACGCCTCGGACCGACAAGACCTGTTTTCGTCCCCGACGGGAGCGTGCGCCGGGTCATCCTCATTGGACCGCGCGCATCCTGCGCGCTCATACGCGCATATGGTCGATCATGAGCGCGCAGGATGCGCGGTGCGCCGGGATACCGGCAAGGAGTATGAGGTGAGAGTCCTCTCCGATGAAGGCCCAGCAAGCCACGTCGGCCCCGAGTC
>Ga0182738_1000493_pt1 | contig 55419 bp, 37 predicted proteins | sample eDN5th30CBELigMG_FD_128876 | JGI IMG/M metagenome (GOLD analysis project Ga0182738, IMG submission 128876) | Enriched Miracle-Growth compost microbial communities from Emeryville, California, USA - eDNA 5th pass 30_C BE-Lig MG (version 2)... ... | reverse complement strand
TTAAATTATCGCAAGCAAGCAACAAAATAAGCAAGATTTACATTTGAAATTCCTGGTTTAAAGTTTTAACAATAAAGAAATAAATAATTAATAGGATAGATGATTTTATCTCCCTTTGACTCAATCCTCGAGAACAAGGTTAGATTTGGAAAATACCAATACGTAACCTATTTTTTTGCGAGCTTGACACATTTCTCAGATGGTTCGGAAATTGTGGGATTATCGATCCTTTTGCCTGTTTTGAAAAACGAATGGAAGATTTCAGATGATGACCAGAGCATTTTAGGGAGCGTTTTATTTTTTGGAATTTTGGTCGGCTCGATTTTAGGAGGATATGTGTCTGATAAGCTTGGGAGAAAGACGGCATTGCTTTATTCCTCAATAATTCAATTTGTTATTGGAGTTCTCTCGACCCTCGTTCAGAGTGTGTCGCTTTTCATTTTGATGCGAGGCTTATTTGGATTAATTATCGGCTTTACATTGCCACTTGCTCCTTCCTTTGCTTCAGAACTGACTCCTGTGAATATCAGAGGACGTGGAGTTGTTTTTGTGAATTTCTTTTTCTCAATCGGCAGTTTCTATGCAGTGATCGTCGGAAAGTTTTGTTTGGACAGTCTGAATAGTGGAAACTGGAAAGCCATGCTGATTTGGTGCTCTTTGCCCTCATTGGTGGTCTGGATCGGAACGCTGATTTTTATCAAAGAGTCTCCGAGATTTTTGATTGCAACAAACAGAATTCAAGAAGGTGTGGATGTTTTAAACTACATGGCATCAGTGAATAATCCCGAGTCCCACCAAGCAATCTCAGACTCAGAAGTTGATGAATTAAGAAGTTGGCAACGAGATCTTTTTAGTGAAGCCCAAGATGTCGACATAAGGGCTCTTATTGAGCCAAAACACAAACGAATTACCATACTTTTATCTTTGATGTGGTTTACTCTGAATTTCGCGTTTTACGGCATGACTTTTATTCTGCCCTTTATTCTGGCCAAGTTTGAGGCTTCCCAACAAGGCGGTACCCAAGGCTTGGATGGGATCCTTTACACGATCGCAGGAGAGGTCCCTTCAGTTTTAATTGGAATATATATTATTGAAAAGGAGAGTTTTGGACGCAAAGGGACCACATTTTACAGCGCCTTAATAACAGTTTTTCTCTTTATCATCGCCTCTTTCTCCTCGGTTTCGATGCTCATTGCTCTTTTAACCATTGGAAGAATGTTTTTGAAACTCAGTTTCTCAATCATGTATCCAATGACAACCGAATTTTATCCCACTCCAATTAGAACTGTTGGACTTGGATTCACATCTGGAGTTGGTCGCCTCGGATCAAGCATTATGCCAATCATCTTGATTGGGCTGTTGAACATTGACGTCATGCTTCCCATTTTGTCATTTGGTTTGGTAATGACCCTTCATGTCTTTGCTGCCTACATGCTGCCTTTCGATACAAGAGGACGACAACTTGATCTCCTTGAAGATGATCAGAATCGGGATCGGGGTAGAAATACATATATTGCATTAAAAGAACTTTAGAACTCTATCTGATATGTTTATTTAGATCACTTTTTTATGAAAATGTCTTCTAATCTATCTAATTTACATTTCTAAAATATACACAATGAGGAAAAAAATATAGAAATTGCTGAAATTTAACTTTTTTGGTAAAAGCTTTTTTTAATCTCGATAAATTTTCACAAAAAATGGAAGGAAACGAATTTAAAAGTATAAATGATATTGCCGGGACATTTTCTGGAATAAAGATTAAAAAGATGAAGGAGTTTCAGTATAATAAATCGGATTTGAGCTTGTATGTGAAGGAATTGAAGGAAAATGGATATTTACTTTTGAGGTGGTGATTTTAATTGACATGAACTTGATCCTTTAGGAATGTACTGAGCAAAACGCAAGTACAAACAGCTTCCAGTGTTGTCGATGACTATTTAATCAGCAATAATTACATGAAAGTTGAAGATGGGAAAGAAACCATGTTGAAGAAAGAAGGTGCATTGCTTTCAGGATTACAAACAATCACCCATAATCCAAAATTTTTGTTAAAAAAATGGTGTTAACTAAACTAATTTTCTCAGACAAATGGTTGAGAGTAGTGACCTCAAAATTTTGTTTAATGGAATTTTTGGAGAAGAGTGCTACACCCTTGAAACAAAATGGGTTCGAGTCCTTGGTTCCAAAGAAGCAACAGATGTTCATTCTGTATCTGGGGAGATTTTGAAATTGTTGATTAACTTCATCCAGGATGTGTATCGATTCAAAAGACTCGGTTTGCCTCTTTACACTTGTTGGATCCCTTTGAGTTAAATCTCTTATTTTAAGCATTTTCATATAACAAATAAATGATTAGTGGATCAAGGTATAAAAGAAGGAACACTTGGACTCTGTCAAGGTAAGCAAAATATTCTGGGAATAATAGCTAAATAACTCTCTTTTTTTTAAGACTCTTTTAAACTTGATTATGAAGGTGAAGATGTTGACGATCAAGAACTCCCAAAAGCTTTCCTTGATATGGTTGATGAGAGTAGTTGGTTGTATAGCGATTACAATATGGGAGATGTTGTGATTTTTGATATTAGAACAATTCATGCAAGTTTCAGGTCTGGAGTTGAATATTCTGAAAAATTACTCTGAAATAGGAATGATTCAAATCAGTTTCGCCGAAATACAGATACAAGATGGCTTCCAAAGCGTCTCGCAAAACAAGTCATCAACATTTAGATTTTTGTAAAAGTAATAAACATTGACTATTTATACAACAATATGACTCGAAAAAACTGTTTTGAATTTACAATTCCATTATTCTCTTTTTTCTCTTGATCTTGAACGATCTTTACTCCTTGATCTGGATCCAGATCGAGATCTTCCTTTTTCTGTATCTTTATCCTTTTTGCTTTTTTTCTCCTTCTTTTCCTTTTTCTCCTTTTTCTTCTTCTTTTTGCCTTCACCTTCACCTGCTTCCATTTTGGCTTCAAGCTTCTTTCTTTTCTTCATTTCCTTCTTGATCTTTTTCATCATATCTTTTCTCATAACTTCTCTCTGATCCTCCTCTTCTTCAATTCTTGACATCAACATATTCTCCCACTTTAAAAAAAAAAATTAGCCACCTTTAAAAGTCAAGTTCTTACTCTTTCATCTTCATCGATGAAGATCTTTTTCATTGTTTGTTCATTCTTTTCATACAATTTATCGATATTAGTTTTGGCATGTTTGGCTCTCTCTTCTTCTTGTTTCATATAAGCCAGTTCTTCTTCAGTATAATCTCTAAATTCACCCCAGCCTCTTCCATCAGGACCTGATGGTTTGTAGATTTTCTCTTCATCGTTGTCATCTCCACCTTCTTCACCTTCTTTGACTTCCAAAAATTCTTTGGGTGGTTTAAACTTTTTGACATGGTCAACTCTAATTGTTCTGCCACATATCTAAAAGAACTTTTAGTGAACCAAAAAATTATTCTCGTTTTACTTCGGCGCCATTAAAGTTATCAACGGCCAGCACAGTGCTTCTTTGATCTTCATATGCGACAAATCCAAAACCTCTAGATTTTCCTGTTTTTTTGTCTCTCATCAATCTGACATCGACTAATTCACCCCATCTCAGAAAAGATAAACTCGGGAATTCGATCAATCTTACTGAGAAAAGACTGTAGAAACATCTCCTTCATTCATATCAAAATGTAATCCACCAACAAAAATATATGCGCTGTCTTTATACTATCGATTGCATTATTAGAAAATCAAAAATTTGAATTGTCTTTACATCTTGATGCCAGGAAGCGTCATTATCTATGTTTTTCTTAAGCTCTGTTTCCGTGAAATTTTTAATGACTTTTGTTGTATGCATTGCTAGAAGGAATTATTGAAAGTTGTTCTCTGAATCTTTGACAACTTTTTATTCAAAATTATAAATTTCTCAGATCTTTATGGAATAAAATATTGGTAACAAATCGGAAAATATAAACGACAAAAACAATAAGAAGCAAAATTTATTTGTTACGATTGAAAACAAAATCAAAATGATGATTTTCATACCCTTGGGCAAACTCTTCACAGATTTTATTCATCCAAGTGACAAACTCTTTACAAATTTCTTTGGTTGATATTAAATTTTTCTTGATAAAAACTTTGACATTTGCTTGGGTGACTGAATTGGCATCTAATTTATGTGTTTTATTTTGTTGAAGAGCCTTCTTGAATAATTGGATTTCATGGTCTGATATCTCTCTGTGCTTAATTCCTTTTTCAGCGATCTTTAATATATGGTTCAGAGAGTTTTTCACAAAATCAAGATATTCAGAATTTTGATAGACTTTCAAAACAACTCTTTTATTCTAGAATGAGATTAGTTTAATGTGAGATCGGAAATGTTGAGGTTACGAGATGTTTGGTTTCGAATATTTTTTGCTGCTCCTGGGAAAGTTGGTTTTTTAGTTTATTGTTTTCTGTAATCAAAAGATCCTGCGTTTTTTCCAGGGTCAAAAGTTTCTCTTCTGCCTCTTTCTCTTGAAGCATTTTCAGTTTTATTCCCTCAATGACGAATGTTAATTGTTTGATTTCTCTCTGTCGAATTTTTAATTCAAGTTCAATTCTCTTGATCTGGGTTTGATTTTTCTCTTGTTCGTCCTGTGTAAAAAAAGTTCCTTTTGTTTTCTCAAATTCTTGGATTGCTTTTTTCATCATCATGCCCTCTCTTTCTTTTTCAATAAGTCTATCCTCATTTTCTTGCGTCTAAAGGGGGGAAAAAAAGAGTTATTTTTTTTATTTTACAGAGTTGATATTACCTTTTTCAAGACAGAATCTAAATCTTGGCAGCGATCTTCTGGACCAGGTAGAATACTTTCTAATCTTGTCTGACATTTCTATCGACAATTATTAAAAAGATTTTTTTTGTAAATAAATACTTTTAAAAAGGCGCTTTCTCTGATTTGGCAATTGATTTGATGATTTACTTGTTCAAGTGCATCTTCGGATTTTTTCTTCTGAGCCAACATTTGAGTGAGTCCCAGATCAAGGTTTGCACGTTCATCTTTGATGGAACTTTTTCGATTGACGAGGTCAAATAGAACAGTATCTCTCTTTTTATTCTCATTAACCATGTTGAAGAGAATTTTTTTAAGAGTTTCTCGATCAAAGTTTTTCAAATTATTCATTATGCGATTGTCTTGTCTGAAAGAATCTAAACTGTTCTTTTTCACACTAAATGGGCTCAAAAATTCTGTTCTTTTCTGAAAATTTCTTGGAGTTGTATTTGAAACTGAATTACATTTTTGATTTTGAGAGAGATTTTGGAGAGGAGCTAAAACACTCTTTGTGCTATTGATGGGGCTGATTTCAAAACTTTCTCGCTGAGAATCTTTTCGGAAAGTTGTGAATCCATCAAAATTATCATTTTCTGTTTGTTTCCTTTCATTTGTCAGATTTGACAGGTCATTCGCATTAAATCCTGGTATCTTTGTTGTTTTGACAACAACAACGACACTATTCTCGTCATTTTTATGATTGCTTCTATACTCTTTAACATCTGACTTTTCTCTTGTCGATTTTTGGATTTCTTGTTGAGATCCCTTTTTTGCAAGGTTTTGTTGAGTAAAAGAGTCTTGACTAGAGTTGATGAGATTTGAGACACTGTTCAATGCTCTGAAACTGCTTGAGCTGTTATAATTTTTGGATCGTTCATATGATTGTTGGGAGATGGAGGATGTCATCAAACGCTTATCAAATCGAAGATAGGATTGTGCAGGAAGATGTGAACATTGAGAATCTGCGAGTTTATGCATTCTTGGGGAAACCTTTTGATCTAAATCGAAATTCTTTTTGTTCCTTGATCCTTCGTTGTGAACCTATAAAAAGCTCATGAAAAATGATTCCCGTCATTGAATTTACTTTTAAATGAGAATTTGAAGATGAGAATAGCATTTATTGTTGTGTTGTGGAGTTAGTGGTGACTATGGTGAATATCCAAACCAGACAAACACAATTTGGATCAAATTATTTTTATTTCTGTTAAAACTTTTAAAAGTAAAACTTCTGAAATGTTGCATGTTATTTTCGGAAAATCTTGAAAACATTAATTCCACAACATTTATTTTTAAAACAGAAAAATAATATTCAGATTGATAATTTGATAATCTCTCTTTACCTTGGTTTCTTGAAAAATTTACAAAGACTAGATTTCTTTTTTGTGCAAAACAAAAATTCTCGAAAAGATCAGCTTTTGTGGAGTGAAAGATAATCCGAATTTTTTATTCTCTTTTGAATTTGAATTCGGTAATTGAGGCAAAATAGAATAAAATATTAAGAATGGCGGAGCCAATATTATTATTAAAGCGGACATTTGTGAAACCAAATGAAATTAATCGCTATCTCTACTGTCCAATTTGTATTGACGTCTTCAAGAACCCAATGAGAGTGTTTTGCGGGTAAGTTGATATTTTGTTGGTTCTTGAATGCTGATAATTTAGGCATACTTTTTGCGAGAAATGTCTTTTTGAGTGGTTAAAAACATATTCAACATGCCCAGAATGTAGAGAAACAATTGCAGAAAATCTAATTGGCAAAGACTTGACTGCTGACAATTTAATTCAAGATCTGGAGGTTTATTGTCCAAATAAATATTGTGATTGGAAGCAAGATCTTCGAAATCTGCCTTTTCATTTGCAAAAGTGTCAATATAAAGGTCTCAAAGAGTTCAGTATCTTTGAAGCTGAAAGTTGTTATGAGTTATGCAATGAGAATCTTTCGGACAGCAATCACGTAAATAACTTTCGAAGGATTTCTAACCTAAAATTGAAGGAGGTTATTAATCAGAATAAAATGGAACCTTTGGAAATTGATGCTCATCAAGGAGTTGATAATAAAATGCTTGGAGAATTCTCTCTCAGAGAAAATAAAGGTTTGAATAAACATAGCCAGATGGGGAATTCCAATTTGAAAATGAAACCTCTCGAGCAATACCATGATTTATTACATTGCATTGAGGAGTGTGTAAACGAAGAACGTAATTTGAGAAAAATTTCAAAGAATTTATTGAAAATAGATGTGTTGAAGGATAAACAGAATTATCTGTCAAAGATTTTCTCACCATATCAGACACCAAAGGTTATTCGTAAAGAAAATTTGAAGACAGAGAAAAAAAAGAAGAGAAGACACAAAGGAGGAGAGTTTGATCGTGGGACAGAACATATCCTAAAAAAATCAAAACTCGTAAATTAAAGAGTGATTTGAATTTTTTGTTCAAAGTGAAAAATATGTTTATGTTTATGTTTTTTGAAAAGTATTTCTATTATTTGCTTTCCTTTGAACAAATTTTTTTGCTTTATAATTTGTTTATTTGGTAAAACAAAGAAATATCTCTGTGTCTTCCCGTGTTGAAGATCCGTCCAAGTTTCATTGGACTTCAAAAGAAATCTCCTTCAGATGACTGACTCACCATTTTCTTTTTGATGAGCTGGCTTGTGTGCTTTAAAATTTTTCCCCCCACATGGATTGAAAGTCAATTTTTTGAGGGTTGCCACCAAAATCAACACTTTTCATTTTCAAACTTTTTGTAATTTTACATCTTCGAAAAAAAAATGCAAAAAATTCAAGGTCTAAGATTAACAGAAAAAGACAAAAAATTTTACGCATTTTTTCTTTTCACTTCAAGAGCAAAGTATTTTCCGCTTTTGAGATGATTTCAAGTTTGACACTCTGCATAAGCTTCGCTTCATTGACAAAAATGATCCTTTGCCTTTGTCTGATTGAGCATTCGAATGAAATTTTTGTACGGGGAAACCTTTTTGCCATCCATACATATGCTTTTCAATTTGAGTTGAATTTTGTGAAAGCAGAATTTTTGGGCCTGAAATTCAGTTTTTGGAAGAGGAAGCAAAGGTTGACTTTGAGGGTATTGAGATGACAAATAGTTGAGATCAATTTTTGACACTGAAGAAATTTTGAACCCTCTTGATTGAACATTGAGAGCAAACAGACACACATGAAAGTTCAGGCAGAGACGTTGGAAATACTTGAGAGGAGGTTTCACACTTCTTTCTAGCAAGAAACTTCAAATTTTTATTGTTCAGAGGTCCTTGACTCGTGACGAATTTGGAGCCATTTTCTTACAAGATCCAACTATTTACGCGTCTAACGCCTTGAAAAATCCCTGTTCTGTCTCTTTGATTGAGAGTTTCGTTTGAATCTAGGATTCTTACATTTGGTCTTGCCTCAAAGAAGACTTGAAATCATAAACTCACTTTAAAAGATTGGAAATTGAGTTTTTGGAGGTAGAGTCAAAGGGGTTGACACAATTGAAAGAAAAAGCGATTTGGAAGGAGGCTGTTTCTGAGCTATGTTGTAGATGGTGGAAGAAAAGTGCAACAGGCAGATTTTAAACCCTATATTTGACTCAAAAAGAAATTGAGATTGGGTCTACTTTAAAACCGAATTTCTGTGAATTGAAAGTTTGATTTTGACTTTCCTAAAAGAATTGACCTGCGTTGTTAGTGAAAGTTATTTTCTAAAGTTTAATTCAGATTATTAGATTTAGGATATAAAAAGCATTCATTTTGGACACATAATATATACACAATTTTTATTTTGGTTAATTTGGACTGAAACATCTATTATTTCAATTTATCTACAATAAGACAAGCTGTAGGTTTGAATAAATACAATGTGAGTATTATTGAAATTTATATCTTTGTCAATTTCGCTGGGTCAAAATCCATGACATTATCAAAAAGGAGGTGTTTTTCATAGTAGTAAACTAAAAGCATAGGATCCTCTTTCAAAATTTCTTCCCTCGTGAGGACTTCATCCGTTTCTGCAGCATTCTCCAACTGACGTGTGACTCCAAAAAGAAGCTCCCCACGTTTGCTTGAAATGACCTTCACAACCTTGTTTAGTTTTCTCTTTTTCTGTTCATCAATAACCTCTAAATTCTTTGCAGATTTTTCGATATTTCCTTTGCCTGCTGGAGGTGATGACGTGTTTGGTTTTATTTTTTTGGTAAGAGGCTCGATAACTTCCAAGTCATCATTATGCTCGTTTTCTTTATTCTTCTTTGGCACTTCGCATGACTCAACATCTATGACGGTCGTTTGATTTGGGTTTTTGGTGGCAAACTTTTTCTGTATGGTTTGTTTTGACGTTTTACCTTCGAGATTATTCCTTGGGCTCTTGTCATGGTGACTCGCAAGGCTGAAAAATTGAGAAGGAGTGAGAAGGGGTTTTCCATCAGCTGAAGTTGTTTCGATAGGGCCTGTGTTATAGTGTAGAAACATCTGGGACATGTACTGCTCATAGAAGTTGAAAAAGAAAGCGGGTTCAAAACCTGGCATCATAGTTTTTGAGTCCTAAGTTTCGGAACAAAAGAATTCAAAATTAAAAATTAAATTAGCAATTATAAATTCAGAGATAAAAATATTTTAAAAGATAAGTTAGCGAATTAATTATTTTAAATTCAAATCCCTCTAAATTTATGCCCAAAATTAGAAAAAACTGTGATCTCATTGGCCGATTAAAAAGCGCGAGTTTTATTCTGAAATAGTCCTCAATTAGTTACGAAAATGAGGAACTAATGGAATGAGTTTTGAGAAAAATAAGGTTTTGGTGCTTTCATCTAGCAATCACCTGAAAAACTTTTCCAAAGAATGAAACAGTTTATGACAACAGTCAAGTTACAGGTTTCATTTCTTCAGGTCAAGATTTTGTTTTAATCAAAGAAACCATGAATCATCTATGTGTGTGTGTGATTCTTGTAAAGAAGAATAGGAGGAGACTATCATCTAAACTTTTTGACTAGAGAAATCAGAAAGCATTAGGGGACCTCATCTAAACAGCAAGTCTCTCTTCCTTTGGTGATTAGAAAGTTTAGTTAGAAAGTCCTTTTTTATGTCCTTCATGAGACAGCCAGCCATGAGCAGAGACAATAGTGTCTTTGAGAACCAGAAATTGAAATAAAAAACCCTTCATTTTTAAAGAAACTCGAAGTTCAATGGTGAAAATTCTGTGGAGAAAAAGATCCTAGTCAGAAAATCCAACCAACATGAGCAGAAAATTTTGAAAGGCGTCAGTGTCAAGCAAGTAAAGCCTTTTTTATCGAATGTGGGAGCCTCTGAAAAACGACAGAAATAAATTACACGTGATGAAGCATTTCAATTAAAATTCATTTTTTATTTGGAACTGATTCTAATAGAGAGACGTGGAATTTTATGTTCTGCTTCTCTTGAGGAGACAATTTGATTTTCTCAAGCCTGAATGAAAAGAACAATTGCAAGATTAAACATCGGAACAGCGAAAGAGAAATTTTGTTCTGACCAAAGTCAAAAATCCATGAAGTTTTTCTGACATGAACAAATTTCCCAAAATTGAGCGAAAACAAGCTGTTCAAACGAGATTTTGAGTTTTTATTAATTCACTGATTTTTTTAGAATTGAAAATTACATGTAGACCTAAATTATCAAATCGAGATTATTAAATTTAACTGGACTTCACAAATGAGGAACCTTTGTCAACTTGAGTTATTCTCATGATTGGCGTGGGATTTGACCTGCTCTTGCGTTTGACACTGATGAATTCTGAAGCGAAAAATCTTTTGGCAAACGCAACAATGAATTCTTTCCAGATCGTTCTTTTTTGTGAAGAATGCAAGAAAATCAGTTTTTGTCGTGAAAGCTCAGTTGAGAGAAAAGAGTTTCTCTTTCAAATTCAGCAGACTGAAAAATTCAAAAATTTATTTGTTTGAAATGATGAAGAGGGGGATTTTATGCTGAGAAGAGCATTTTCGAGATTCAGAAAGTGATTTTTTGAAGTTTATTTTTTTCAAAGACTCTGGAGAATATCAAGTTTTTGACATGACGATGTGCCCAGTTTTATGACGTTATGAGAGAGAGGCAGATTTTTCTTTTGTCAACAAAAATGTTTCATTTTGCAGTGAAAGCTAAGTGATATTGGACCTGAATGAATCTTTACTTCATAATCGCTCAAAACTTCCTAGTTCTTTCAGGGAAAAACTCATTTGAACCGCCCATATTAAAAAAATAAAAAGTGAGGCAGAAAATGAAAAAAACTCCTGAAACAATGATTTTTCGAAGCTCAATCTGAACAGAAAAGGCTGTCTTTCTGTCAAAGCCCATCAAACCATCAAGTGATAGTTCAACCCTCTCCTTGAGAGGAAAAATTCTGTTTGATTTGGATTTTTCGAAAAAGGACGATTTAGACGAAAAGAGACATTTAAGGAAACGAAAAGATCGTCTCCAGCCAGTTTTCAAAGGGAAAGAATGAGATGAACATCATTTATGAGTGATTGTTTTCCCCGAATTTTGTTTGATTTGCTCATTTTCAATCAAGATCGAAAATTTAAAACCCTTTTATTTTTTTAATCAGAAAAAACAAAATAACAAATTTATAGATTTTAATTTCATTGACGTATTATTTAGATTAAAGTTCAATTAAGCCGAGGGCTCATGTTAAAAAACTCGGATTTTCGCAGTTTTAACACAGAGCCTGAGTGAAAAATGTAGAATTCTTAGATTTCTTCAAGAATGCTTTGAAATAAAATAATTTGGCAATCGATATGAGTTTTTCACAAAGCATTTTTTAATTTAAATTTGCGTGTGTGCGGTTTTAATTTGTCCTCGAAGCTTGATGGATTGATTAAATAATTGCCTCGGTTTAAGTGTCTGAAGAACGACACGTAGGAAACGTTGAATTATTGGCAGAGAAATCGAATTTCTGTTTCAGACTCCAGAAGTTTTATGTTTTTTCTAAAAGAAAGATATTTGAGAAAAGAGTTCTTTTTGAACTCAGAAGAGAAATTTTGGTCGGCTCGTTGGCAATTCTGATCATTTGAGGGAGAAAAAGTAATAAGGGAGAGGTTTTAGAAAAAAAGAGAGGTTTGAGAGTTTCAAAGAGTAAATCTCAGAATGAAGGATTTAACTGAAAAATGTTTTAATATAAACGATCAATATCCCTTGCTCACTGCCGCAATAAGAGAATTCCGAATGATTGAGGCATGAAGAGCCAAGTTTAATAAGGTAAATTTTTAAAAAAACGAAAATTTGAAAAGAATGACAAGTTCGAAATCGAAACAGAGGTTCAGTTGTCGTTGACTTAACTGATTGTTTCTTTAGATCTCTTGGGGCTTCTCTCAAAGCAAATTCAAGTCAAATTGAAACAGATCGCATTTAGATGGAATTTTCTCGAAAATCTCATTTTCGAAGCGAAAGAAACAACTTCTGAGCTTTTTAGACACTCTATGAACCCTCTAGAATGCGCTAAGAGGACACGATTAGACATTTATCCTATTTTCCATCATAAGAACCTATTTAAAATAAAACCAATTAATTTTGAGGATTTAAATTTTGTCCCTGAATCGAAAAATCGTCGAAAAAACAGCAAAGAGGAAAAGAATCTGACTAAAAATGGTCCAGTGAAATTTTTATGGGCTGGCTGGGCTTTCAGCAAGTTGGAAGCGTTCAAACCAGAAAATTTGAGTGCGAAGTTGACATAAAATGAGAGAGTATTTGGAATTTTGTTTGGTTGTTATTGAATAAATGACTGTTGTTTAATTTACCAGACTTTTAATCAAAAAAATATATATTCTTTTAATTATTGTGAAGAAACCTGAAATAACATACAGAGGATGCTGCAGACAACAAGCGCTTTCGTATTTCCTGCAAAGCCTGGCGCAGAAATGATGCTGGGAATGTCTCGACAGGACACCTCGTTGGAAACCCCACTTTTTGAGGGCCGATCATTCTTGGGTTCTCAACGGTCCGGCTTTTTACCGGTGAGAGGACTTCAAAACTCTCAGGCAGAATCAAGCTCCTCCAAACATCCCAGAAACGTTCTTGAGACTGGAAAGATCCAAAACTTGAAAGAAAATAAGCTGTTGTACCAAGAGAGCCAAGCTCTCAACAGCAAAAGAGGAGCGAGGGAAAGTGACTCCTTTTTAGCTGAACTGGAAAAGGTTCAAAAAAAGATAAAGAACCAAGACTCGATTTCAAATTCATCCACACAATATGAAGATCCAAGTGAAGAGCTCCAAGCCTCAACCAGCCTAAAATCACGTTCAGTGTCTGAGCTCGAACCAATGAGCATAGACAAGCGAACCCATGGGCAAAGAAAAATTGTGCAGATGTGTTTTGATGAAATAACAGAAAACTATGTCTACAAGGTCGAAACCGATCCAAACAGCGCAAAATTGTTGATATTGACGCGAGATGAGGTGATTAAAGAAGACCCAAAGATCTTGCTCTATTTCTATGAGAATCATATACAATTTAGTCAATCTGCTCATTTCCAAGCAGAAAAACTAAGAAAGCTCTAGACTGGAGTGATCCTCGGAGAGCTGGGTCTTTAATTCACCGTATTTATAATTTTGAAACATATTTTTTATTCAACAACTAAATTTATATCATCAGTTATTCTTTTAACTACACGATCACAATTCAAAAAAGTCTTTTGGATTCGAAATCATCTTTGTCGTTCGTACTTTTATTACTCGTCTGTTTGTCTATTTTTTACAGAAAATCGCCACCATGAAATTAAAATCATATTTTGTCTCAAAGTTTGTGATTGGATTGGATTTTACCTCCATATTATGATTTTATCACATGAAAAAAACACTTTAGTAAATTTTATAGATTTGAATTCAACGAGATTCATTCATTAAAACATAATTATTTTGAAAATTTCGGTTGATTCAAAAAATTATTTTAATTAAATTATGAAATTAATACATTTCGCTTAAACCAAAGTGAGGGCAGGTCTGATTGGAAGAGAACCCTTTGGGAGTTGCCAAGGAGGTTTTGAGGGACGAATTCCTGGGGGATTGTCTAACGAAATAGCAGCTGAGTTGATTGTTTCAAAGAGAACTTATTTTTGTCTGTCCTTATTTAATGGAGGGGCTCTCTCTCAAAAACTCCTCGTTCAAAGTGAGAATCTGGGCTGAAAAACAGCTAATTTGGCTTTAACATCCGTGGAGCCCATGGGGTTCGTGTGAGTTTTTTGCTTGAAAGGGGTTTTTCAAGGTCTGAATTTTAGAACGAGTTTTTTCGAACCTTGAGGGTATTTTGGCAACTTAATGTGAGAGAGATCGAGTGGGGAGATACAAAGAGACAAAAGTTTTATTGACTTGTTGATTGTGTTGAGTGTGAGGAAGAAGATTTTAAATTCAGAATAAAATAAATTCTCGATGTTAGTTTTCGATTGTGTTTTTCTGAGGGGGAAAAAAATCTGTTGGTTTTTTGTTTTTGAAAATATGACGATTTGAACTTGTAACCTTAAACTGTTGTGAGTTTTAAATTGTTTTCCTTTTTCCTGAGAGGAAAATAGAGCTTTTTTCAAAAGTCCACCCAGAGCCATCGAGGGAAAAGTCCCACTTCATTTGTTTCTACAGATTTCTTGCTCGAATTTCTCTCCCTGGAATCCAGGGGATTAGACATTCATAAAAACTTGGAAATTGAAGAGATGCCTGCCTGTCTGAAAGAGAGATTGAAAGATGGTCTCTAAAAGAATGAGTTTTTAATTTAGGATTAATAAATTACTTTTCCAAAAAAGAAGAAATTTTAACTTTGAGCATCTGAAAGTAATTAACAGCCTTCTTTTTGATTTAAGTGGTTTTTTTCGCTTTTTCTGCCATTCCCTCCAAAGAAAAATCATTTCCTCAAGTTTTCTTTATTCAAGGTTGGAAAAATTTGAGAGTTGAATGAAACAGGGAAAAAACATTTGCATATTTTGTTTTCAAACAAACGGACATGGAGCATTTAAAAAAAGAAAGAAAGAGAAGTTTTTTTTTTTAATTCAAAATTCTGTTAAAATGTGTGTGACACTTTTATTTAAAGTGAACACGTATTATTAGTTAAGCCTGTTATTGAATTGATCTCTCTGCGTTATGTTAAAACCGAAAGTTCGATTGTATAGATATTTAGTTTTGTTCCATACAAAAATTCAAATAAATCCTTCAAAGAACATTTCTTTGTCTAATCTCTGACAAATTTAGCTTTTTTGATCGAAAAAGGTCATATACAGTCAGCCAGATTTACTTTAGCTTTTAAACCTGATCTTCTGGGTGTCAAAATCGATCTCAGAGGAGTGACAAAATTTTTTCTCAAAGGGACAAAACGACTTCTTTCAACTTCAAGAGGTTTTAAGTAGTAATTGTGAGAAAGAAATTTAAATAAAGCTTTATCAAAGTCGTGGAGGACTTGGGAAGTTAAGAAATTTGGCCTCTTTATTTTCATGCTTTTTGACTGTTTGATTTAGATTAAATTTGCAGAATTTTGAATTAAACTAAAACCAAACTAGAAATCTAGCCTCAAAGGGCCCTCAAAGTTTCCGGTAGGAAATCTTTTCGGGAAAAACAGGCAGTTAGCACTTGTTTATAATTGTGGAGGCGGTACAATTCTCTTCTTCTGGCTGAATTTAGGGATCTTTTTATCTCAAACTGCTTGCAAGAGAAATTTTTCTCTTGATCTGAAAATACAGAATGACTTCTAAAAAAGGGGGACAAAAGGATCATAATATTTGAGCGTTAGGGTTCTAGTAACGCTGAGAGCAAGGTTTAAGGAGGCTATCAGTTGGCATTATATGGCAAAATTATTCGTTTAATTTTGTAAAAGAATATGTTAAGATCTGAATTACCTTTAGAAGAGATAAATTTATTCAAAAATGACACATTTTCCAGCAGACCAGCTCAGTTTTCTGAGATTTTCGAGATTAAACAACTCTTTTTCTGCCACTCTCAAACCTCTGAATCAGCTATCTCCCTTAACTGGCCCTCTGGGAGACGATTCGTTTACATCGATCCCCAAAAAGTGGAATCAGGTGGATAAATTTTCGCCAAGAGGAGGGATTTCGATTCCCCTGTTCCCAAAGCAGCATGAGCAGGAATTTTCTGCTTTGGCTGAAGCGAGGAGTCACTCAATCACAAAGAACCTATGCCTTCCAGAGTTGAAAATCCATCAGATCGACCAAGAATCTACTCAAAGATCGCCTTTTACATCACTTGTCAACTCTCGTTTGAACGAACTAACCAATATAATGCGTAAGTATCCTTTTCTTGTTGATTTTTCATGAGAATGAATTCAAAGAAACATCTTTACTAAAACACTATTTAGCACTTGAGAAAGATATCGGGGGAGAAGAACCATCGAAGAAACAATTTCATTCCAAAATGCTTTCCCAATCGAAAAAGATTGCGAAATATCTATCAGAATCGAGACTTGGGAATAGAAATGGCTTTTCTTCTAAAAACTTATCACACCACGAAGAGTCAAGCCAAAGATCTTCAAATCGGCATCGAAATAAAAGAAATCCATGGAAGCCAAGCGAAGATATGAAACTGCTTGATCTAGTCAAGGTTTATGGAGAATGCTGGGCCATGATAAGCTCAAAAATGAACGATCGAACTGGGAAACAAATCCGCGACCGATATTTAAACATTTTAAGGCCTAATTTAAAGAAAGGGGAATGGAATCAAAATGAGGATTTTCTGCTTGTAAGCCTGTATTACAGTTTTGGACACAAATGGAGCTTGATTGCGAAACACATGCCAGGCAGAAGCGAGGCACAGGTCAAAAACCGGTTTTATTCCCACGTCAAAAAGAGACTAAGCTCAGACTTTCCAAGAGAACTAAAGATTCCAAGATTTATTGCAGACGAAGAAGTGAGTCCGACTGAGCATGATGAAAATTGTCATCCAAAACTTGAAGAAATCAAGGTCGAAAGCCCGACATCTGAGGTTCACAGACGCGATATTAAACGTGAAGAGGAGCCTGAAAAGAATGGAGACTTTTCTAAAATTGTCAAAGAGCATACAAGAAGATATAAGGAGATTTTCCGGAGAACCATGATGAAAAAAACCCCTGAAGCTGTCCCAAAGAATGAGACAAGAGTGCCTATTAATGAGAAGGAGGTGGATATGGTCCTTGGAATCTTAGCACACTATTATGAAAGTGATCCGCAATCAGTTCCTGACGCAGATCATGTTCAGCGCTTACAACAGTTGAATACTCGGAAAAATCAGCTTGAGTTTTTGCTCAATAAAACTCTCCAGGAGATGAAAAAATTACAATCATGATGATGATTCAAATTTTGGTTTAAATTTGTAAATTGCGTACAGTATACAGATGAAAACACTTTGTTTAAATCCAATCAATCTATAATGATTTTGAATAATAATCTAAATAAATTAATTTCTGAAAAAGGCCATTTATGATTTCCAATTATGCATACTAGAAAGCCATTTTACTACTTTATTATGTCAAAAAAGAAAATCTCTCTCATGAAATCAGTATTTATTCTGCTTCAAATCTTGACTTGAGAAGAAAGAAAGACCCTCAAAAATTCTTCTCTATTCTTAAAATTTCTTCAAATGTCCCTTCCTTCCTTCTATCGACTCAACTCAACTCAACTCAATTAAATTAAATCAGTTGAGAGCTGGGAGTATGCTTTGGAAGGACAATATCTGAAATTAAATTTTCCTAAAATAATTTTAATTGGTTAAAACAAGTACCACCTGTGATTATTTGAAGCTCAAAGGCCAAGGCTGAGAAATTAAATCTAAAATCAAACAAAACCTTTCATTTTCATCAATTTGTCAAAAAGAATTGCGATTTGTCAGCCTACCTGCAGTGCTGAATGGACTCGGAACTTTCAAAAACCTTTGAACGCTCTGGAAATAGCAAAGACCTTTCGAAAACACCGTTTGATGAGAAAGAAAACTCCACTCACCGAAAAGAAGAAGATTGTGAGACATTACAACAGGAAAGAAAAACAGAAATGCAACAAAAGCCAGAAGCTCCAGGTAGAGTTAGTCTAAGCAGAGAAGAAGTTGCAGAAGCTGGTTCAACGACCGAAGAGTCATTGGATTGCGATCGTTATGCTTCTTTTTTGCAGAGATTGGAACAAAAATACAAAATAGAAAGAAAAACAGAAGTTCGATCCAAAGATACAAGAGGAACTCAGACTCAAGACACAGCCCCTCAAGTTTTAAAAGCATTTTACGATGAAAATAAATGCGATTTAATCTTTCAAATACATATCAATGGTGAAGTGGTTGAAATGTCAAGACTCGAACTCCTGGTAAAAGATCCAAAACTCATCCTATATTTTTATGAAAAACACATTGAATTTACTAATCCTTTTGATGAAGAATCTCTGATTTTAGATAAAATTTAGTGAGAAGCTTGGCATGGTTCTCATCATTTATCTATTCTCTTTCTTGTATATATTCTCAACTTTCGCTGCTCCTTAAGTTGTTTCAATACAATTTTTATGCAAATCAAAAATGATTGCGATAGATATTAGCAAACTGTAATTTTGAAACTTCAACTCACTCATTTCTGCAGACTTATCAGTGCAGTGCATCTTTCTAAAGCGTGAATTAATTTTTGAAAAAATTTCCCTTTTTTTTTGGTTTTGTTTTGTTTCTTAAAGCTCAAAAAGATATATCATTACGAACAGAGCATTTTTCTCAAGGCTTAAAAAGTATTTTCAAAATTCTCATCACAAGGAGAGATGAAGCAAAACTCCTTTTTCAATTTTAAAAATTCAATTGTGAAGAAGAGCATGAGAAGATTTGGAATTTGAGATAGAAATCTGGGGATTTGTGTCTTTTTGTCGAGCCTCTTCTTCAAGCAGCTTTCTTGCTTTTTGCAAAACTTCAAGGCAGAGAAAAGGAGAAAATTAATTTCAGGTAGTTGACTTTTAACAGACGAAAATTAATTCTCAAACTAAAATTAAATCTCCCTTTCGTCAGGAAACTCTGGTTTTGTGAGAGATGGTTTGGTCGGCAATCGCGTACGACATAAATCAAACTAGTTTGTTGAAATTGAGATGTGTTTCTTTCTCAAAAGTTGGAGAGTTATCACAACTTTAATCTTTCGAAAGGATTTATAATAATAAATCACTATCAAAAAGTAAAGTAAGAAAAAAAAATCCGAAAGGACTGATTGCTCTACTCTAATTTGCCAAAGATAATTTCACAATTTCGAAGCTCCTATTTTCTATAAGTTTTATCTTGTTCTTTTTTCAAATACCCTTTTCCCCTAAGCTCAATTTTCTCTAAATAAAAAAATGCTCAAAGGAAGATTCAAAAAAAAGCGAGAAAAAATGAGAAAATCCTTTCAACTCAGAAACTCAATTGGAATATTTCCAATGATGACGCTTCAAACCTTCTCTTGCTGGTAGATTCCGAAAATGAAAATTCATGGAGATTTTAAATCAAGATAAAAAACAGAGTTTGGGACGATTTTGCGAGAAATTTTCAAAGACCCCATGTTGCTTAAATTTTTTTGATGAGAAATTTTCTCAAAAAGTCAAGTGAGCTTTTTATTAGAAGGTTGGTTAATCTGCCAAATAAGTTCACTGGTTTCGTTTCAAAGGGTACATACACATCTGAGAAATGTCAAAATCAAGATGGAAGAAATGTTCAATCAGTTTCCCAACAATTTTTACTTGAGAGACATTGACTCAACTCAATCTTTCAAGAATTGTGAAAAAGGCTAATAATTTTAAAGAGAGTTTATTAGATCAAGATCTTGCAAGATGAAAACAAAAGACAAAAGTATTTTCATTTTGCAACAATACTAATTAGAAGTTAAATCTAGATTTTTTTAAATAACTAATTCTGCGAAATTCCTTTTTTAAAATTTAATAATGCAAAATGAGCAAAGTAGAATCTGAAACAAATGCAAAGTCTGAGGAGAACTCGCAAACAAAGAAGATAGAGTCATTTGACTCGTTTTTGGAAGCTTATAGGAATTTTAAAGGGAGAAGGATCGATGCAAACCCCTTAGCAAGCCCAAAAGAAGCTCGAATTCTTAAAGTTTCAAAATCTATGGAATTGGAAGTCAATGCAAAGAAACCAGAGGTCAAAAAAGGAGAAGTAATCAGCGCTCCTCTCAATGAAAAAGCAAAAGATAAAGGCAATAAAAAAGCTAAATTATCAAATCTAGACAATGAAAAAAAGAAAAAGGTGGTGAAAGAAAAAAACAATTCTAATGCAGCAACAACCAACAAGAAAAAAGGGAAAAAGGAACAAAACCCTCCTCCTCCTTCAAACTCAGATTTGCCACAAGGTGATGATGATGATTCTCAATTTGATAGTGAGACAGGAGGAGGTTGGGTTATTCCTTTTTGGCTTCAGGAGGATAATATTCGGGATAAAGAGGGTCGAAGACCAAACGAGGCAGGATATGATCCTTCAACCCTATTTATACCTCCTGAGGAATATCAAAAAATGACCCCAGTATTCCAACAGTATTGGAGTTTTAAAAGGCAGCATTTTGATAAGCTTTTTGCTCTTCCAAATGGAATATATTACCATTTTTTTTATCATGATGCTTTTGTTCTTGCGAAATTTACTGATATGAGGCTCTGCAACTGGGCAAAGTGTCCTTTAGTAGCAATGCATGAAAACTCACTTTACAGATATGCAGCTTTGCTCATCAAGAGTGGATACAAGTTTGCAATTGGAGCAGAATTGACAAAATTAAAAGGAAAGGATGAAAGTGTCAAGAAAAGAGAGATATGCCAAATTATAACAAGAGGGACTGACATTGATGGTCAAAGTCTTGATTATTCATCAAGATTTTTCCTCGCAATCTATCAGGACTTTCATAATTTTGGATTAGTGCTTTGCGACACCACAACGCATGAGTTTTTTATGAGCGAATTTAAAGACACTGTTGGAAGATCAAACCTCCGAACCGTTTTAACTCGAATGAAGCCAGTTGAACTCGTGTATATGCCAAGTTACATTGAAAGTGACACCTTGAGCATTATTAAAGGATTGCCGTACCAGCCAACTCTAAGTGTAGTTTCGCTCAATAAACCGCAACATTTGGTCGAGATTTTAGGTAAAATAAAGAAGCTCTTTTCTTCTTCGAAGGATGATGAGTATCCTGAATTATTTCATCAGATGGAGGAATCAGTTAACCAAAGTATGAAAGAATTTCCGAACCTCGAGGAGAATAAGCTTTATATGTATGAAAGGAAAGTGCCTAATTACTTTGCCATGCAGGCTTTGAGAATTTGCGTTGAATATCTTGAAAATGTTTTCCTGGTAGATACAGTCATTCCAATGGGAAAGTTTTTTACTCTGGATTTAAACGAGCAAAAGAAAGGAAGTCTATATCTTGATAGCCAAGCATTAGAGAATCTGCAAATTCTTGATAGACCTGAGAAAGCAATTCGGAGCTCTGCGGAGAGCTTGTTTGAGTATATGGATAAAACAGTGACAGATTTTGGGAAGAGAATGTTTAAAAAGTGGTTAGTTTCTCCACTTTTGGATCGAGAGTTGATACAAAAGAGGCAAGAAGCAGTGACTGATCTTTTGGAAAATTTGATTATTGTTAATAAGTTCCAGGAAGGGTTGAAGAAGTTACCTGATATTGAGAGAATGATCAACAAAACATACAATCTGACCAACCGAAAAAGAATGTCTGGAGCCTTTGTCAATAATTTTGCAAAAGTGCGACTCAAAGAATGTCTTGAGCTTTTAAGGCATCTGAGAATAATCGAAGCTTTAATTGAAATGTTTCAAGAATATATTCCAAATTTTTCAAGTCAACGGCTTAGAGAATTAACTTTATTCAAAGATAGTTATGGTGGTATATTCCCAAGGATAAATCAGATAATAGATGATCTCGAAAAGATGGTACAGATATCTTCGGATGGAGAGATGATTCCTTCAAGAGGCGTTAATTCAAGAAGTGATGAAATAATTGATAAAATGAATGAGATTAAAAACTCACTTCAGGAATATTTAGATGCTCAGAGGAAATTGTTTAATAATCACAGCAAAGTGATCTACGTTCATACAAAATTTGACTATGAAATTGAGATTCCAGAAGAATTAGTTGAAGGGGAAAAGAAGCCCTCAAATTATGTGGTTACTTCAAAAAGAAAAGGATTTCTTAGATTTCACACTTCTGAAATCGAAAACTATGTAAAGCAATTGAAAGAGCTTCAAGATGAGTTTAAAGAGATTTTTGTACCTTTTGTTTGTGATTATTTCAAAAAATTTTATGAAAGAAAGCATCATTGGCAACAGATTGTCAGCTGCTTGGGTGAGCTTGATTGTCTTTGTGGTCTTGCTGTGCTGGCAGCATCAATGACAACCAAGTGTTTGCCTCGAGTTGTAGCTATGAATGATGCTCCGATTTTTAACTTGAGAGATATGGTGCATCCTTTGGTTGCAAGCAGAAATCCGTCTTTTATTCCAAATGATGTAATCAAAGAGAATGGTGTTGATGTTTTTCTGATTACAGGACCGAATATGGGAGGCAAATCAACACTTTTAAGACAAACTTGTTTGGCTGTAGTTATGGCCCAAGTTGGAAGTTACATCCCTGCTATGAGTTTTGAGTTCACACCTGTTGATCGGATATTTACTCGTATCGGTGCATCTGATAGAATACTTGAAGGTAAATCGACGTTTTTCATCGAATTGGAAGAAACGTACAATATCGTTTCTGAATCAACAAAAAGTTCACTTTTGATTATTGATGAACTGGGAAGAGGAACAAGCACATATGATGGACTTGCAATTTCTTTTGCGACTCTCAAGTACATTTCAAGCAAGATTAAATGTATAACATTATTTGCAACCCATTACCATCAGTTGTTGGAGGAATTTGAATCATACGCTAATGTTGAAAATTATGTAATGGAGTGCAAGACTGATGAAGTGGCTGACGAAATAAAGTTTTTGTATAAATTTAAAAAGGGAGAAGCTTCAAGTAGTCATGGTATTATGATTGCTAAATTAGCTGGCTTGCCTCGAGGAGTAATTAAAGCTGCAAGTGAAAAATCCAAGTTCTTGTCGAATTTTGAAATGTTTGAGAAGATAATTCAAGAACTAGTGGGAATTGACGGCGGTGATTCTATAACAAAATTAGCAAATTTAGAAACTCTACTTCTTTCTGATGAAAGGAAATAGAGTAGATTTTTTGCATTTGCATTGTATGTTTATAGAATTAAAACTATTTTACCAATTTGAGCTAAAAACAATAAATTAATCTCCGACCTAATGATAAAACTAGAGACAGAGAAACAACGAGTTGAAGTGAAGGGCAACCCTTGGCCAAGGTCTTGGCAATCGAAGGATCAAGATTTGTACCATAGTTTGCATGCGGGAGAAAATAAAAGAAAATGTAAAAGTAAGCTCGTGATCAAAGCAAAGAGCGATTTCTTGCCCTTGAGAAAGTACTATAACAAGAATATCAAGTTTATTTGCGTCTCAAACGTTGGTCTCCCCAAAAATCTTCAAAAAAGATACAAGTATGTGAGAGAACTGAAGATTTTTAGCAATGCACCGATCAAATGTCGCTTTATCAGCTTGCACAAGCTTACGATCAACATCCATGCAATGAGTGCTGAAAAGAACGCAAATCTCTCTCAAATAATTCGAGCAAACAAGTATATAAAGTCTTTGAGAATAAGTAATCTGGACACATTTCAGATTCTCATCCAGGCAATGAAATGTTTGACCTCACTTGAGACTTTTTACATTGACATAAACGATCATTCGCTGACAAATGTGACAAAATATCTCCCAAACTTTCTGAAGAGAAATTTCAAGTTGCAAAAAATTGGAGCTTTTATCAAAGATATCTGGTCAAATGAGAATAACATTGTGGATCGGGGTTGTCGAAAAATTTTTGATAGTATTCTGAATTATCATCAGGCATTGAGGATTTTGAAACTTGATATTAGCTTGAAGTACCTTTTAGAAGAAAATGGTGGAGTTTTGGCAAATTATCTATTGACAAAGATCAGTGAAAAACCCCTTGATAAGTTTGATGTGAGAATTTCTGCTCCTCAAGGTCTAAAACTCAACACTGAAATCAGGAATATGATTAGCCAAACAGACTATTTCGCAATCACCACAGCAGGAGAAAGTGTCTTGAGTAGTTAGCTATTTTTTTAAAAAACTTAACCGTGTCAAAGGTGTATTTAGTGATTCAGTAGAGAGATTGAGCCTTCAGAAAAGATCAAAGAACATGTTGATGCTGAATTTTGAAGGGCAAAAGAAATTAGATTTGTCGAAATTTCTTGAATGCTCTTTGGATCAAGTGAAGACGTTAGATTTACAATTTAAGGAGGATAATCTTGACATTGGGGAATTTGGAAAGACACTCCTGAATCAGTTTAAGAACCTCAAGGCTCTGGTGTTTTACTTTGATTCATGCTCGTTCCATCTTGTTGAGCTCCTTGAATTACTTTGCGCTCAGGTGGAAAACTTCCAATCACTAAGTCACTCTGCTGTTTTATTTCAAAATATTATCTATGACAGAGAAATTTACTCTACAATTTCAAAGTTTTTGCGAAGCTTGAAGCAAACCACATATTTGAACTTGATGCTATATCACAATCTCCGGTTGAACAAATCCAGCCATACGAAAATTGAAATTGACAGTATTTGCCAAACAATACCTTCTCTTCCAAAATTAAAGACAATAAAATTTGCAGCGAATCCACCCTGGGATAACCGTCCAGTTTTAGGTTTCGCGCCGATACTCTCTTCCTTGCCACAATTGGAGAGTCTGACTGTCTTTTTGTGGTTAAAGACAGATGCCAAAGATGAAAACAAAATTTTCCTTTCGTTCCCGATTCCACTGATAACCAGACTCAAAGATCTTGCAATTTCAATTTATTTTAAGCTTGAGGATTCCTTTTTTGCTTCTCTTAGTGAGCAACTCAGTCATGCTAAAAATCTAGAATCCTTGACTCTTTCACTTGCTTATTATAACCGAATTGATCTCAATCAATTTAAGCAACTTTTAAAGAAGTTGAGCACATTGAAAAATATCAAGCAAATTCAGCTCAGTCTCAACGTTGCTGCAGAAGAAAGAGAAAACAAGATAGAGCGACTGCAAGAGGCTATGAGAAGAGGCCATCATCAACCTTTCGATGTTTTGGTGGCTGAAATGAATCAAGAATTAAGAAGAGAAAGGAAGGATATCAAAAGGGAAGTGGCCAAGTTATTCGAAGAGGCGGGCTGCCTCAAAAGTATAACATTTATGCATGCTGCCAAACAGTATTTTTCTCTGACTTTTAGAAGATAGCGTATTTGAATAAAGAAATTAGTCTTTGATGGTAGCCTTTTTTTGAAAGTGAAGTAATTTTCAAACTATATTGAGAGAGAAAGTATTTATTTTGCACAACTTGTGTGTGCTGCAGTGTGAATTCATGATGATATACATACAAATCACAACTCATAATTACAGATGAACAAAAAAGGTTTGCTCTTTAGTCATACAAATATTTTATTTTTCATTGATACATTTTCTCAAGTTCTCTTCTCCAAGAAGGGACATTTTCATTTGAAACCAAAGGAATTTTTTGGGTCTTCTTTTTTGATTTTTTGGATGCGTGTTTTTCATAAGGGTTTTCAGGTTCATTTTCTTGATTGTTTTCGTGAAGAGCAGGGAATTGAACAGGACTTTTGACTGGGCTCTTGACTTTTTCAATCTCAGTCAGAACATCAACTTTGATATTCTCTTTTTCCTTTTCCATTAATGCGTTTTCTGGTTCATTGTCTTCTATCAAAGCTTTCCACAAGTTTGGTTGATTTTCAGTATCATCTTGGTGAATTTTTTCATACAATTCTTCTTTGATGATTTTTTCGGCATGTATTTTGTTGATTGCAAAAGGATCATCCTTATGTTCAGCCTCGGTCAAGATGACTTCTTGAATTTTCGTAAAGTATCTCTTTATTCTTTCCTATGGTGAGGCTTTTAGACTTTAGAGATGGGAAGAAGAGCAAACCTCGTTTTCATAGTCGTTTTGGTCTGAAGGAATACCATTGAGCAATTTATACACTATTCAAAGTCAGTCATTGTCTGATAAAGAGGTGTACTGTTGAGTATTGTATTCAAACTATACGCTAAAGAGGCGTTTAACTGAGCATAGTCAAGAGGGGGAAGTTGATTTGAAAGTTCATCAAGATTTCTGGACTTTTTGAGCTGTTCTAAAAGTTGCTTAAAGTTCCTGGCTTCTTCTGAGAACGATAGGAATCTTTCGTTTGTCAGATCAGACTCGTTCATTTTTGATGAGATGAGAAAAATTTAAATTGTTAAGTAGAATAAGCAGCAATTCAAATTAACCGAGTTTTTTTTTCTTTCTGTGAGAAATCTCAGAGATGAAGATTAGATTCTTTGCGGAAATGACGACGTTAAGCTTTTTAGGTTAGGCTAGGGGTGATATGAGAGATTGATTGTTTTCTTTCTAAATCTCTGATTCGAAATTACAATATTATTTTGAAAAGTATTTTAGAGTCGCCAGGATGGTAAATTATTTTCAAAATCTGATTCCACAACCCAACAGACTTTCTCAAATAATTATTTCAAAAATCAGAACACCGCGAAAATTACCTTTTAAAAATCATAAGACGTTTATTTTTTGGAAATGACAAGAAATAGTGGAAATTTTTCTGGAGTTCAATTTCAATCAACATTTTTTTTCCTCACCTCCCATATAAGACAGAACCAGAATCAAAACAGTGAAAAAAGGTTCTCACGGTTCAGAAATAAAGATTCTCTCTTGGAAAATATTCGCCTGAAAAATCATTTCCGATATGAGACAAATTTATCAGCAAAGTATCCTAACTTAATTAAAAAAATTTAAATTGAAATTCTTATATTTTGCGCACATATTATGCCTAAGAAGAAGGTGACTTTAACAAAGGAAAATGATGAGAAGGTTGCAAGCCCAGTCAAAAAACAATCTGTGAAGCTTTCAAACTACAGACAAGCAAAGAAGCCAGCCAAAGAACTGGATGACGACATAGAAGATGTTCTTGTAGAATTTGAAGATGATAATGGCGCAAGTCAAAGCAACAAAAAGAACGGAAGATTGAAAAAGATCTCAAAGAAAGGTATAAGACAAGAAGAGGATTCCGAAGGAGAAAAAAGCCCAGTCGAAAAGAATCCACCCAAAAAGGGGAGTAAAGCTATTCAGAGCAGCAAAAGCACCCAGAACAAAGCAAAAGGCAAGGCAAAAGCCACGTCTCAGGTTGAAGAAGAGTCGGACAGCGAAGATAATAAAGCAAAGAAGAAAGGAAAAGGCCAAACAAAAGCTAAAAAGAAAGTAGAAGATTCCGACGAAGATTTTAAAATTGATGAAAATGCTGAGGATGAAGATGATATGGAAGAGGAGAGGAACATTAAAAGAAGCTTAAACTCAAAAGACGATCAGGACAGTGGCGATAATTATGGAAGCGAGGACGAGGATGAAAAGCCAAAGCTCAAAAAGGCCAAAAAGACAAACCCCAAAAAGCCCAAGGCTCCAAAAGAAGACAAAAAGTCACAAAAACCCAAAGAGAGCCAAGTCAAAGAAGAAGATCTTGGCCTTGATATACAAAATGGTCCTAGTAGCGAATTCTTGAATATGGAGGAAGACAAGTCTTTTGACGAGAGCTCCTGTTATATCCCAGATTTTATCCTGGATGAAAACATCAGGGATAAGAACAAGAAACGCCCTCACGAGCAAGGCTACGATCCGACCTCGGTCTATGTGCCTCCTGATTCATTTGGCAAAAATAACTTCCTTCAGCAATATTGGGAGTTCAAGAAGGATCATTATGACAAGCTTGTTGGCATTAAACTCTGGAAGTTTTACTTCTTTTTCTACCATGACGCTTTTGCATTGCACAAGATTTTGGATCTCAAGGTGAACAAATGGGGCAAATGGACTTATGCCAACTTTTATGAGACATCTCTGCCAAAGTACAGCCCAAAAATTCTGGGCAGCGGGCATAAAATAGTTCTTGTTGAGCAAATGGAAGAAAGTAAGAAAGGAGACAAAGACTTGGTGAAGAGAGAAATCTGCCAGATTTTGACCAGAGGTACTGCAATTGAGAATCAAGAGCTCGACTACGCATCTCGCTTTGTGTTGTGTATTTTTGAAGAAAATCTGACTTTTGGTATTGTTCTCTGCGATACGACCACCCATGAGTTCCATATCGGTGAATTTAAAGACGACATCAACAGGTCAAACTTGAGAACTCTGCTGACAAGATCAAAGCCTCTAGAGGTGATTTACATGAAGAATTTCCTCGAAGAAGAAAGTTTGAAGATGATCAGAGGTTTGTCAACAAAGCCAGCAATCAGCAGCATTTTAGTAAATTATACAAAGAGCGTGAGAACCATCTTTGAAAATTTGGCTAAATACTTTACCCCAAAAGATTCCGAAGAGCCAGTCTTCCCCCAAATCCTGGGAGACATGCGAGCTGCTTTTGAGAATGAAGCAACAAGTAAAAGGTATAACCTGGAAGGCTCTCAATCAGCTGAGCTCGAAAAAACCCTTGCATTTTATTTTACTTTCCAAGCTCTTGCTATATGTGTCGAATTCTTGAATAGCGTACTTTTGGCTGAGACTGTCGTTTCAATGGGCAACTTTACTCCTTTTGACTTGACACTTGAGAAGAAGTCAACTTTATACCTGGATAGTCAGGCTCTTTTGAACCTTGAAGTTCTCGATGTGCAATATCTGAATTCTCTGAGCGAGACCAACTCACTGTTGGGATATATGGATAAGACTGTGACTCCTTTCGGAAAGAGAATGCTGAAGAAATGGATAACTTCTCCTCTTTTGGACGCAGAAGCGATAAAAGAACGTCAAGATGCTGTTGATGATTTGCTGAAAAATATGGATGTTGCCGATTATTTCAGAGAAAGGCTTGGCAAATTACCCGATATTGAAAGAATGGTAAACAGAATCTACAATCTTTCAAGCAAGCAGAGAATGGCAGGAGTTTACTTTGAAGACTTTGCGAAAAACAGATTAAAAGATTTCCTGACTTTTCTCAAAGAGCTCAGGAAAATTGAAGACTTGGTCGAGACCTTTACTGACTATGTCCCCAACTTTAACAGCAAGCGGTTGATCGAGTTGACAACCTTCAAAGAAATTGATATTCAAGCCTTTAAAGATAGAAAGAAGGTGAATACAAAAAGAATGAAGGGTAAACCTGCCGGAATCTTCCCAAGAATAAACCATCTTCTGGACGATATCGAAGGAATGATTGAACTCCGTGACGGCGTCCCTATGCCTGCTCCTGGAGTCAGCCAAGAGAGTGATGACCTTATTGAAAAGATAACTGAGGTCAAATCCATTTTACAAGACTATCTTGAAAAGCAAAGAAAGAAGTTTAACAACAACGATATCAAGTTTGCTCATACGAAGCATAGATACGAGTTGGAAGTCCCTGAGCACCTTGTTGAAGGCGCCAAGAGACCTAAAGATTATGCAATCACTTCAAAGCGAAAAGGTTACTTGAGATTCCACACTCCTGAAATCGAAGCTTGTTTAAGAAAATTGCTTCATTACGAGCATGATTTCCAAAAAGTTTTTATCCCATTTGTCTGTGAGTACTTTAAAAAGTTTTATGAGAGAAACAATTATTGGCAGCAGGTGATCAGTTGTTTGGCTGAGCTTGATTGCCTGTGCAGTCTTGCTCAACTTGCCACGACCATGGATCTCAAGTGCCGCCCAGAAGTGCTTCCACTTGGCGATGAACGAATCTTTGAACTTAAGGATATGGTTCATCCAATGGCGGCCAGAACAAATTTCAACTTTGTGCCCAATAGCATAATCCTCGAAGAGCCCATGGATACGTTCCTGATTACTGGGCCAAATATGGGAGGGAAATCAACTTTATTGAGACAGACATGTCTTGCGGTAATTATGGCTCAGATTGGCAGTTATATTCCTGCCAGATACTTTAGATTCAATGCAATTGACAGGATATTCACAAGGATTGGAGCCTCTGACAGAATCTTTGAGGGAAAATCAACTTTCTTTATTGAAATGGAGGAGACATTTAACATTGTATCTGAAGCAACTCCAAACTCTTTGCTTATTTTGGATGAACTGGGTAGAGGAACGAGCACTTATGATGGTGTTTCAATAGCTTACGGCGTTCTTAAATACATTGCAGAAGAGATTGGGTGTATAACATTATTTGCAACCCATTATCATTTGCTGTTGGAAGAGTTTAAATTGTACAAGAATATCGAGAATTATTACATGCTTTGTGAGTTTGACGAAAAGAAAGATGAGATCAAGTTTTTGTACAAGTTTGTGAAGGGTGAGGCTGCAAAAAGTCATGGTGTTGTCATTGCCAAAATGGCTGGTCTGCCAGAAAATATTACGAAAAAGGCAAAAGAAAAAGCAGAATTTATGACAAAAGAAAAAAGAAATATTTCTTTTGAAAGAAATCTTTTGGAAAAATTCAATAAAACAATTGAAGAACTTTCCCATGTTGAATCAGGGGATGGTTTTAACGTCGATAAGATTCTCCATGAACTCCAACAACTTCATTAGATGATTTTTTATATTATGAAATTTTATTATGTAAAATTGTTTTATGGCGGCATTTCAATTGATTTTATGAAAATATTTTGCATCATTGAGGTTTAATACAGAATAAACTTTACAAGGAAAATTATAATGTCATTTTGATGAAAAAAAATATAAATAAATTTTTAAAAAATGTACAGACTATAAAAAAGCCAAAAATTGATTATCCTAGGGGTGAAAAAAAAAAATCAAGATTAGATTTGACGATGACTAGTTTGAGGCTCAACCGACACAGTGCTCTGATTCGCACGTTCGATGGGATGGATTTTTGGAGTTTTTTTCTTGGGAGTAAATTGATGCAAGATAGCACCTAAATTGTTGTCAATTCATTGAAATATATGAAGAAAAACTTGTTTTGATAGGATTTTCAGAAGTGAGAGGCCTAGAGGGTTTTTCTTTGATATTTTTCAAGTTATTGAATCCATCAGAGGAAAACCCAATTTCAATAATTTGTGATTCTTTTTCTTCCTTCGTTTCAGTCGTCTAAGGAAAATGATTATGCCTGGTGTCAAAATTTTTTTACAGGTTTATTTCCCGAAAATCTGCTGAACTTAGACTCAATCAAATCTTTGAATTGGCTGAATACGTTCTCTCGTGGAGTTGATCTCATAGGAGTATCAGTATACTGTTTGACCTAGCTCAATGTCTCAGACTGCTGTCAAGGTGATGAATTCTATACTTGTTGCTTTGGGTCAACGTCTGAAATAACAAATTCTTCATTTGAACAAAAAGGACATGCTACTACATTTATGCGAGTGTTGACAAGAACACCTGGAGAGGGTGAATTGATCACACAAAAGAAAACGCCTTACGGTGATTTAAAGCATCCGAACATCCATGACAAATGTAGTTCGCACAACACGACGTTTCTAAAATTTCTAAACATTAATACAAGTTTTGATAAGCTGATGTACTGTTAAAGTAGCAAAAGCAGATGGGACAATTGTATCTCAATTCTTTAAAATTGTTTGATTTGAATTCAGATACCTAGAAGTATTTTGGAAAAATATTCTCAAAGAAAATAATACGATGAGGTCATCACTACTATACATTGAATTGATTTTTGCAAGCTTTTTTGGTGGGGCAGGAGTTGTGGTTGTATCTATGTTGGAAAATCCTGGCTTTTTATTAAAGTGATTTGGAAGATCATTTACCAGAGGTCTGATGGAAAGGATGAACTTGGGCTCCTGAATGTGAAGTTGATGATTCTCGAAGGTTTTGACTAGCTGCTGGTCGGAAACAGCAAAAAATCCGTTGCATCACTGTTGCCATTATACCTTTGGGGTTGGGAATTCAAAGATAAAATTTAGAATTTAATTTAGAAATGTTCATTGACTAGCAAACTTTCTTTAATACATATAGAAATGTGAGAAAAGGAAATTCTCTGATAGATTTTATGATTCAGATGGGATTTTTTTCGCGGAATAAAAAATTCAAAATTTTCTTTTACTTGTCAGAAAATTTGATGAGCGAGGTAGAGGCGGAAAAAAGAAACGATGTGGGATTTTTTTTTTATATCAAAATTTCTTTTAAAAAATTTGAGAGGAAAAAATTGATTGAAGCTCCTTTTTCTCAAAACATGAATGAATAATGAGAGAGATGATTTTGAGGAAAAACTGACTTGATGGCAAACATTCAGAGATATCTGAGTGAGCGCATTGACTGCGATTTTTAAGGTTTTAATTAGTTTATCATAGATGCTGGAGAAATCAGAAAAGAGACAAGTCTTCAACTAAACCAATAATAATTTATAAGAGTAACGGTTTTACTTGAAATTTTCACTTTCTGATGATGAAAGTGATGCATAGAATTCCTCCTGTTTCTGACTAGACCGAGTTGAAATTCCTTTCGGGATCGGGATTTTTCCCCTTTCGAATTCAAAAAATACGAGTGCATGAGGCATTTTAGAATTGAATGAAAGCAAGACTAAGAAGAGATTTTCTATGAAAAGTAAGGAAGAACCTGGGTTAATCTAGTGGTAAAAATAATAATAAATATTAAAAACCATAATAATTTCATCGTCAGAGAAAAATTATTAGTATTGTTGAAAATTCAAACCATCGTTGTCTGGAATTAAAAAATGGAAAATTACAAGATTCACAAGGTGATAGGAGACGGAAGCTTTGGTACAGTCTACAAGGCAACCAACATTAAGACAGGCGAGATTGTGGCCATTAAGAAGATGAAGAAGAAATTTTATTCCTGGGACGAGTGTATGTCCTTACGTGAGCTCAAGTCTTTGAGGAAACTGAATCATGCCAATATAATTAAGCTGAAAGAAGCAATAAAAGTGAATGACGAGCTTCATTTTGTGTTTGAGTTCTTGGACCAAAATTTGTATCAGTTGTATAATCAAATGCGTGAGAACGGAAAAAGCTTTACTGAGAACCAAATTCGCTCAATGGTGTATCAAGTCGCCTTAGGACTGGCGTATACGCATAAGCACGGATTTTTCCATCGTGACTTGAAACCTGAAAACTTGCTTATTCACAAAGAATATGTGAAAATTGGAGATTTTGGCTTGGCAAGAGAGATTCGATCAAGACCTCCTTACACCGATTATGTCGCCACTAGATGGTATAGAGCCCCAGAGATTCTTTTGAAGTCAACCAATTATAATTCACCAGTGGACATTTTTGCTCTTGGGTGCATTATGGCAGAGTTATATACTCTGACTCCACTCTTCAGAGGAAGCTCGGACACTGATCAACTGTATAAAGTCTGTTCGATTTTAGGCACTCCAACTCAAAATAGTTGGCCTGAAGGGCATCGTCTGGCAACGCAAATGGGGTTTAATTTTCCTCAATTTCCACCTGTGCAATTGAGTACAATAATTCCAAATGCTTCCGAGGATGCGCTTCAGTTGATTTCTGAAATGCTCAAGTATGACGCCCAGAAAAGACCAAGCGCCCAGCAGATATTGCAGCATCCCTATTTTATGAGCTATGTTCACATCGAGAGAGCCATAACCCCACAGATGGAAGGTAGTCCATTGTTGGTTGGTCGAGGTGACAGAGATGTTTCTCCTTCAAGAACCTCGAAAAACCTCCCTTATACAAATAATAATTTGAGAGACTCCTCAAATATTGGGTTAGAATCAAGTATATTTAAAGATAAAACTGTGAGTGATTATTCCCCTTTCAAGCCAGAAAAGAAGCCTACGATGAAAAACAGTATGGTTGGTTCGATCGTTGAAGAGGCCTTTGGTGGTGTCAACCAAGACGAGTCTGTTAACACTGAACTCCTTGAGGAGCAAATTAATCAAGTGATGGAAGAATACAAACCAGATTTCACAGCAAAAAGAAGCAACACTCTGAAAAAGGACCCTGCAACTTCAAATATGTTTGCTGGCTCACAAAGTAACATTGAGTTAACTCTTCCACCACAGAACAAAGCCACTTTATCAACATTGCCTCCAAAGATACAATCTGGGCAAATGAAATTAATTGGTGGAAGTATCAACAACAACGACAGTATGGTTTCGAAAAAGGAGTCCTTTTCTCCTCTTAAGGTTGAAAAAGCTTGGCCTGTGAGACCAAGTGCATATGATTTCCTGCAAAGAAATAGCTTACCAGCAAATGCCATAAACAACAATACGTTTAAATCACGTTTATCAAATCAAAGTATTGTAACGATGCCAGGCGGAAATGATTCAATCATCTTGAATCAAAATCTTAAAACTTATGAGGGTTCAACAAGTAATCTCTACAGTTTTCCTAATTCTGGGCTTCAATTGCCAAGTTTGAATGCTTCTACAATTGGCAAAAGCCCCCAACTCACCAATAACAAATATACAACTTCTTCAACTACTGGAATAAAAATAAACCCAACTAGAAATAATGAAGCTGCAGGTAGTGGCTTTAACTTTGAGTCTGTCTTTCAAGAAGAAGTCGGAGGTTTAGGCAGATATAAATTCTAAGTAAAATGTCTTTATTTATTATGAAATAACTGGAAGAAATCACCTTGTAACGAATACTTACTCGGCTTCATCTTTCTTTTTTTTATGTGTGTGTTGTGTTGTGTTTATAATAAAAAATTGAGTTTTATTTTTTTTAAAACAAAATTGATTGTCAAAATACTTTAGATTTTTGGTATCCGAATTTGATCTTTTAAACCTCGTTGTAATTAACTGAAAAAAGCTCCTTTTCAGATTTTACGAGGATTTTGAGGGAAATGATTGAGCCAACAAGCCTTGAAAAGAGGTCTTTTGCGGGTCAGTTGCAATACCACTTTTTCGGTCTAAATTCTGCAAATAGAGAAAATTCTAGTATAGAGAAATTTAAAACTTGATTTTTTGAAGATTGAAATTTCAACCAGAGATATACCGTTATAAATTGTGAGAAATATTGAATAAGGAAAGAAAACATGCTTTGCTGAGTTCAGCAAATGAATACTCTCCAAGTTGTGGACAAATTTTTATTTTTGGAGATTTTCTTGATTGAATTTTTCGAAAGAGAGAGAGAAAGAAAAGAATGCAATTTTTTGCTAGATTTCTGTGTGGTCCGATATTCTATGAAACACTTTCTCCATGTCAGTCAATTTGTTTTTTATGAAAAGATTTTTTTCCTCTTGAGTTTTCAATTAAGCAAATAAACAAAGCTTGATGGGCTTGACTGTTTTATCTCACAAATTCATAAAAAGCTCCTCAAGCCAAGAGGATTTTTTGGGAGAATGGATTAAAAGGTTGGAGTAGGGAAAATTAAGTCTTGATGAATTGAATTGGAAAAATATATTAATTAAGAGAGTGTGTTAGGTTTTTTAATAGAAGACTATTAATTGTAAGTTGTAAACTCCCAATCATTTTATAACCTTATTAAGCTTTTCAATTAAGGTCGCAGGCCTACATTTCCCTGAGCCTCAAACCAGCACAAAACTCAGCTTCATACCACTGGCCATGGACTCTCCTATCTCAGGCAACTCATCATTTTCCCAAAACGCTATGTCCCCTGTACTTCGTAGCCCCCTGCCCATAAGAACACCTACAATGCTCAGCAAAAAAAATCTTGATTCGATTCCCTTCTTGGACTTACTTGATGATGGGGAGCTCGGACTCCAAAAGATTCATAGAACGCAAAGTTATGTGATGGAAAAGATCCATAGACTCACGGTGGATGATATGGAATTTCTTGAGTAAAAACCTTTATAGATATATAAATTTCTAAACATAAAAAAGATTTGGGCGAAGCAACAGTGCTAAAATTAGTAGCGCAGTTGAGAGAAAGTCTATAGTTGAGAGTGCTCCTGCGGTTGAAGATGCTGTTGAAGATCTGAGACCACCAAGCAGAGCAAGCAACCCCCAAGTGTTTGATCGAGAATTTGTGAAAATGGACAATGAAGTGAGCCTATTTAAGAAAATAAAAGAGAAGGAAGTGTCCCAAAACAAGAAGCGAATGTTGGAATGGCTTTAAATATAATAAATTGCTCAAAAAAGCTGCTAAAAATAAACGAAAAAGACGTGTCATCACTTCATTTGAAAATATTTTCTTGTAAATAATTCCACTTTTACCTGTAGCCGTTTTACCACTTTGAGCTGGAACTGGAAGGAATGGAAAAGGAAGCTTGTAGCAATTTGTACTAAATTAATGAAGAAGCAATCTTGGATTTTTTTTTTGAGAAATAATTCAAGAGAAAAAACTATTTGAATCCCAACTCCAGATTCAGTTTAAAAGAAGGATTGGCTGCGTTGAAGTTGGTTTTTAGCACTTTTGTATTGTTTTTATTTTATTATAAATATATTAATCTCAAGAATTATATGTAATTAATTGACAATGTATATTCCTTTTGATAAGTTTTGTTCATATATTATCAGTCAATGAGTCGAGCGAGTTATCAATCTTTATCTATCTATATTCATTGTCTCCTCTCTCTCTTAATATTATCATTATTAGTAACTTTCCTTTTGAAAAAATTGTCACGGGTGATTGGTAATAATCTTATAATTTTGTAAAGATAAAAATTGACATGGATATCTCATTAACAAACAAACAAATAAAAATGATAGACGGGTATATGTCAGAGTAGGAATACAATCAAAAAGGAAATTTAAAGGTAGGTGGTTTTAAGATCAAGAGTTACAACTTCATGTAAGTTTGCGGCTGTTTCACCGAGTAAATTTGGTTTAGCACTCATTTTATACAATTCTTTGAGCATGAGGTTTTGCTCTTCAATTTTCATATTGTGGATAACACGAGTTTTTTGAGCACTTTCGAAGAAGCCCAAGGCCATTTTATCGAAAAAGTTGGATTTTTGGAGGACAATTATTCTCTTCATTAATCTAAGAGCTGTGCCTCTATTTAATTTTTGCATGCAAGATCCTGTAATTTTCAGTAATCTCAAAAGATATATATCATCGCCTATGATTTAAAATTAATATTTTATAGAAAAAATCTCAGTTACCTGCATCTAAAACTTTGCTATAAGCAGCTTCATAGTCTCCTTTGGCGATGTCACCACTCGCTTCTTTCCAGATTTCACCAGCAGAAGCAACTCCTCCGGCTCCAGGTTTTTGGGAGAGATTTTCATACATTTTTCTGAAATCTGCAACAGCTTCAAAATCTGTGCTCTTCATTGTGTCAGCAAGGTGATCCATTTCAGGTCGATTAATCTTGTTTCGAATGATGGATTGAGGATGGAAACTGCTATTGACTGAATCGTAAGCCATTGTTTCTTCAAGGTTGGCATTTTGTTGGGTGACAAAGTATGATGGCTCATCAACGAAAGAGACGCCTTTTTGAGGATGCTTAGCGGGCTTTTCTGTGAATTGCTGATTAACTTTGACTGGAAAAGCTTTACGGCTGTTTCCAGATTGCTTGATAAAAGCTGCAAGAGCTTTCTCATCCATAGTGGATTCCATAAACTCATCGCTCTCATTCAAGTTTCTCTTAATGCTCAAGTTTCCAGGATAGGACTCACGAGGAACGGGTTTTCTATGAGCGCTTGGTTCATAATAAGGTTCTTCTTCTTCCGCTTCTTCTTGAATTTCATCTTCAGTGGCGTCAAGGTTAGGTTCTTGTGGGCCATAGACTCCTTGTGGGTGATGAGACGTGTTGTATTTAACGGTGGAGAATTTATCATGAGCTTTTCTGGACCTATCATCACCATCCTGGGAGCATTCCAAGTAATGTTCTTGAGTGGCGCTCACATTTTGTGGAGAAGTGAGCCTTGTAAGAGTTGATGCTGTTCCATCTCTGAGTTCATTTTGGATTTGAATTAATCTTTGCATGTTTTGCTTGAAGTTGAATTCAGAGTTGGATGGTTTGCTGCTGGGAACGCTTTGAGCTAATTCAGTTGAAGTGTTCTCTGAAGAATCCCGTCTCTGTTGTTGGATAGGCGCTTTTGGCTGGTTGAAATGAGCAGTATCAACTCTTGCGATTTTTGGTTTTTGAACTTCGGATTTAACTTCTTCTTTGGGAGCAGGAGGACCGAACGTGTCTTGTTTTTTGAGATTTATGGTGCCACTATGTTTAACCTCGACAACTGGAGTTTCGAGTTGTTTTTGTGGAGCTCTGATGACTCCAGGTTGAGAATTTTGATTTTGATTTTGATTTTTGGGCGTGGCATCACTGATATCGTCAATTGAAGGACTTTCTTGATGAGCTTCTTCGGGCTGAGGTCCTCCTCTATTTTTGATGAAGTGAGTTCGAATAGCAGGCATTAAAGAGTCTTTTAGTGAATCTCTCATATCTTCTCGGCTCTGATCATCATTGACTGTTTCTCTGATCGTTGGGAGATCTTGCCCATTTTTGGTGACTGGAACCTTTTTAAATTTCTCAGAATCATCTTCTTCGTGTTCGTGGGGAATTGGACTGAGACCTAGATTTTGGCGTACTCCTTCATTAATTTCTCGGTCAAGTCTCTCGTCAGATGCTCTTAAACTTTTGTTCTCATTTTCTCGGCTCACTGGTTGTTCATAATCTTCTTCATTATAATCAACGTCTTTGTCTGCGAGATATTCTCTGATCAATCTTTCTTGGTCATTCATCGGTCTAATGGGTCTATCCTCATATTGTTTCTTGACCTGTGGTTGTTTTTCTTCTTCTTCATCATCATCGTCAATGCCCTCAGGCTCTTGAGCATAATTCTTGTTTAACAGATTCTTCATTCTCATTTCAGTTTGGGATAATTGAGGCTGACCTGGGCTTTCATTTTGCTGGTATTTTTTAATGATGTTGATCATTCGAGCATCTGTCTGCGATTTTGTGGGCTCTTTAGCTTTATTTTCTCGAGGATCCTTTGCAACAGTTGCAGGTTGAACTCCTTTTGCTAGACCTCCCACAACACCGAGAGGCAAAGCAGTTTGATTCTGATTCTTTTCTGGGCTTGGAGATCTTGACTTTTTGCCAAGGCCAATTTTATCCTTTGTCCATTCCATACTTTCCTTTAACCAACCACCTTTCTTTTCTTTCTGAACTTCTTCTTCCTCTCCTTGATCATTTTTGGCTGTTTTTTCAGGACTTTTGGAAGTTTCTTTTTCGGGGCTTTTGGTAGAATCTTTTTGCGCTTTCTCTGGACTTGGAGATCTTGAATTTTTTCCAAGGCCAATTTTATCCTTGGTCCATTCCATGCTGTTCTTCAACCAACCCCCTTTCTTTTCTTTTTGGACTTCTTCATTGACAGTAGCTTCAGTCGTTTCATTTGCATTCTCTTTCTCTTGAGTTTTGACCTCTTCTTCTTTCTTTGTTACTTTCTCAGGAACCTTGTTCTTGACATCCCCTTCTTCTTGTTTTATGGGTTTTTCCGGACTTTGGGCAGGATCTTTTTGTGCTTTTTCTGGGCTTGCAGATCTTGACTTTTTGCCCAGGCCAATATGATCTTTGGTCCATTCCACACTATTCTTCAACCAGCCACCTTTCTTTTCTTTTTGAACGACCTCTTCTTCCGCGTCTCCTTGATCATTTTTGGTTGCTTTCTCAGGACTCTTCGAGATTTCTTTTTCAGGACTTTTTGCAGAGTCTTTTTGCGCTTTTTCCGGACTTGGAGACCTTGAATTTTTTCCAAGGCCAATTTTATCTTTGGTCCATTCCATGCTATTCTTCAACCAACCACCTTTCTTTTCTTTTTTCTGAACAACCTCTTCTATTTCTTCTGTCTCTCTAGCTTCAACCTTCTTATCTTCAGATTTTTTGGGAGATTCTTCAGCAGGCTTTTTTGTGGTTTCTGGTTCTTGAGGCTTTGCCTTTTCAGTCGTAGTAGTTTTTTCAGCATTTTCAGTTGATTTTGGTTGGGAAATTTTCTGTTCAACTTCTGGTTTCTTGGATTCCTCAATTTTAGTTGATTTTGACTCTTCTTGAGGAGCTTTCGCTTTTTCATCTTTTTCATTTTTGACATCTTTGTTTTTATCTTCTTTAGGGCCAAGACCTATCGCTTTTTTGGCTTGATTGTATTTTTCTTTTCCCCAACTCAACAATCCCTGGTCTCCTTGATCCATTTCTTCAACTTGAAAAAGATCTTCATCAGCGCCTCCAAATCCGGCGGTTTCCATTCCCTCATCTCCCCCTTCAGCTTCTCCTTCATCATCTTCTAATTCGACAGCTTTCTGTTGGGTTTTTGGGTCTGGAGCCTGACTATCATATTTTTCTCTTTGTTGTACTTTTTTATGGCTCACATTCACCCCTTCATTTTCATTTTCAATATCTCTTTCAGGAGATGCGAATTCTCGTTTATTTTGTCCATCCTCATATGGATCGATACCATTTGCCTCTGAAGGGAAATCAGAAGAATCCATATATTTCATGGCTTTGAAAATTCCTTCATCCTCTTTTGTAAGTTTGTAAATTGGTAAATCTCGAGATTGGTTTGTTGTTTGTTTTGCGTTATTTTTGAGTTTGCGGTTTTGTGCTGCCCTTTCTTGGATTTCTGCAGTCAATTCTTGCTGTGATTTACCAAGGATGGAAGCAAGCTTGCCTTCTAAAGCAATAACATCTTTTTGCAATTCTGAGCTGTTGCCTCCTCTTTCCCTGCTGCCACTTTTCTTCAGATCTTGAGGAGCCCTTTGAGAAGCAGTCTGAGGTCTCGCCTTCTGAACTGTCTTTTTGTTTGCTCCTGTAGAGGTTTCTGACCTGAGAGAAGCGTTTCTTGACACTTTGATAGCCTCTCCATCTTCACCCTCATCAATATTTTGTGAATCATTGCCTCGAAGCTCTCCAGCACGAGAGCTTCCTCCTGTATTTTCAGATCGAACATCATTATTTTGGCTTTGGAGAACAGCATCTTTAAAGCTTGAATCCATAGAATTTTCTTTCGGTTCAACATATTTCTTTTGACCCTGACTCTGAGGTCTTTTTCCAACTGACACAGGCTTTTTCTCAGATTCCTCATCTCTAATGGGACTTTTGCTTCGAGCAGCTCCAGTTTCAGCCTTGTGTTTTTGGAGAGCTTCCTCTGCTACAAACTCAAACTTGCTTTTCTTTTCACCTCCAAGTTGTTTTTGCATGATGAGGTCTTTGATGTTTTTCTTTTGTTTCTCATGGCTCATCTTTTTCCCATCACCTCTTTCAGGAGAATTCCAACCAACATGCCCACCACCAAATCCTGAGCGTGCTTTCATGAAGTTTTTTCCTCTATTTTGACTTCCGTATTTGGCATTCACAAGATTGATTCCTTCAGAGGGCTCCTGTGAGGTTGTTCTCAACGCATTGTTTGGTTCAGGTTCAGCAGGATTATTGTTATCTTCAATCTTTCCTTGTTTGAATCTATTTCGGATTGCTTTGAAATTATTCAAAGCCCCGCCAGCAGCTGGGTTCTTCTTGTTATCGGGTTCTGATTGTTCAGTGATTTGGTCTTCTTCAGTTTGTCTTGCAAGAGCAGGGACCTCCAATTTGGCATTTCCACCTTCTGGATTACTTTTAAGGGCACTCCAGAATTTGAGTGCTTCACTTGCTGCTTGCTGAACTTTGTAGATTTTATTTTTAGAAGCATCTTTCAAAACTGATGTCACTTTTTCCTACAGAGGATGAATTAGATAAATCAAGAAGTCTAATTGTTTACATATAAGTTGTCGAGGACTTTTTGTTCAATTTCAGCTCCTCTTAAGGCATATGCAAAAGCAAGTAACACACCACATGCTTCAACTTTAATCAAGTAGTATTGATTGATGACGACTGTAGAATTGACAATGCTACAGAGTTTGTCTGCAAATGCGGTGTATTTTCCTTGCAAAGATCTGATACCAACTTTGAGGATAATGATTGAGAGAGCTTCAAGGAGTTCAGCGAAATCATGGTTTGTTTTCTATCAGTAAAATTATACTCTGTCAGGCTTTTCTCGTGGTTTACCAAGAAGAGATTGTAAAGACGAGGGGCAGTGTAGTCAAGTAATTCTGTTTTTTGTTTCATTTGAAAAACTTTGATTGCTTCTTTTAAACAATATGCAGCAGTTTGCTGAGTGGCTCTATCAGCTCCTCCGTTCAAGATTGACAATAAAGGTTCAATAATAATTAGAGAGCAAATATCTGTTGCTTCTTCCTGCAAACAGTTCAAGTAAACTTCTGTCAGAGCTTTGGCACAAGCTATTTGAACACCCTGGTTTGTGTCCTAAACAGGAGGGAATAAGAAAAACCATACACATTTAATTCGCGATGTACTTTAAAATAGCTGTGAATAGACTCACAAAGTCGAACAACTGATTTGAGAAGATTAGGAGGCTTATCAAGAGGGTCAAGCAAATTGGTTTTATACACAGTTGCAATATAACCAAAAATAAGCACTTCAACTTCTTTAGTAGCGGCATCATGATGTCTCTTAAGATCTTTCAAAGAACTGAAATAAACTCGAAGATTGTTTGGTGAATTATTTGTCATTATTATTCCCTGAATTTCTTTCAAACCCTAGATTGGGATGAGTTTTCTTTCAATAAACAATTTTGGAAAATGGATGAAAAATTATTCAAAGAAAATTTACAATTTCTCTGGTTTGGCTGTTTGCAATTTTGTTGAGTCCAACTTGGAAAGTTTGCCTAATATCATGGATCGAAGTGTCTTGGGGAGGAGATCCTGCTCTGTTATTACTTTTATCTCGTTGATTGTTGGATGATTTGGGGAGTTTTGATGATTTTGGTCTCGTAGTTCCTTTGAGGGGGTTAGATAACCCTGGGGGAATTCAGTAAAGTACTTTGATCATTAGTAGGAATCTCTTGTTCTTCGTGCGATGGGTCCATCAGAAATACAATAACTTTCTCTCTGAATAATTTTCAAATAAAATAAAACTGTTATCATATATCAGACATCAACAATTTCTTAACCCTTGAGAATTTGTTTTACTAAAAATATCGATCTCTCTCTCTCTCTCTCTCTAAAGAGAACAGAAGCAGAAGAGGTTTTTGGGTTAAAAAAGGAGAACTCACAATTCAGAAAACAAAATAGATTATTTCTTAGATCAGTATAATACAAAAACGATGAAAGACAATCATTTTAAAACTAAAGTTTTGCTTTGAAATCAAAGCGAGGAACGAGTTCGAGGTTTTGAGCTTCAATCATTTTGTCGACATATCCATCTTGATTTTTCCAAATATCAAGAGTTTTGAGATTCTCTTCGTCTCTTAGATCGATCATATTGATCATCTCCTTAAAGATATTACAACTATAGGAAAAGTTCAAGGTGTTCAATGATCCTTTTTTCTTTTGAGTGAAGTTATATGTGATGAGTCCGAGAAATTCTCCTCTGTCGCTTACAATTGCGCCGCCACTGAAGCCATTGAAAGTCTGGCAATTCGTCGCAAGCAAAAAGGGAGTATTTCTGTAGACTATGATTTTATAGAGATTTCCTCGAGTGACGATAGCTCGAAAATCGACAGTTTTGAACTCGTTGAAAGTATACCCCAATGCATAAACTTCTTTATCGTGCAAGTATCTGACATCAATCGGATGATCTAGAAATCTTTCAGTTGCTTTGATAACTTTGATGGCTCTTTCACTCAGTTTTTTTGAGATTTTGAGAAGTGCAATGTCAATATTGCCCTCTGCTTCTTTAAAGATTTCAGCATCATAGTACTCATAATCATTTTGGTTGTTGTTGAAATTGACTTCAATAACAATTTTTCTGTTTTTGTTGCTCATCAAAACATGTTTATTTGTTAATATAAACCCAGCAGTGTTGAGCAAGATCCCTGAGCCCAAAGCTGAGCCTGTGAGTATCTTGACAATTCTGGGCAAAAGGCTTTTTAAAGACAGTGATTGAATGAAAGGTTTAAATCTTGATGCTGTCAATTTCCAGACATCATTGCTTGAATGTTGAAAACTCAACATCGAAAGTAGTTCAACTATGCTCGAAGTGCTGAGACAAACGCTGTAGCCATTGAGGTCAGGACTTTCTGGGAGTATTTTCCCAAGCAAGATGCCAATGACTTCAGAATATTCATTGAATACAGGAGCTCCTTCTTCTCCATCTTTGGCAGTATTATTAATGAAAAATAGATAGCTTCTTTTTGAGCCTCCAAAAAGCCTTCTAGACTTGCTCTGAGCCACTTTGCTTATGTATGAAACATTGACGGTATTTTTATAGAGAATTGGGCTCAAAAGTGCAAACGGAGAAGAGATGGTAAAAATAGATTGACCAGCAAAAGGCTTTTCTGAGATGTTTAAAATTTGCTCTTCTTTGAGTTTGCCAGCAAGGAAGTTGGTTTTTGTTGGTTGCAAAACAAGGAGACTGAAAAATTTGTAAAAAGTTTCTTTCCAATTGGGGTCAATGCCTTCGGTGATGGTATTTTCAATTTTCTTTTCAGTTTGGGCTTTTGGGGTGGGTTTGAAAATTTCCCCATAACTTTCTGCAAGTTCTTTGGGCAAGAGCATGTAGCATGGTTCAAGTTCGATATAATTTTCTTGATTATTCTCATTGCTGGTTGTAATTTTTTCATTGTAATACAAATAAAATTTGATTTTGGATTTCAATCTAGCCGAGTCAAGCTTGATATGTTTCCTTGTAAAGAGTTCTGTTGCTTCATTTGTTGTGATGAGATTTTGCATAAAATACCCCACAGTGAGCAAAATAGGAGTTTTAGCCGGAAGAATTAGAGTTGAAACTGAGTAATTAAATGTTTTCTCGTTTTCAGTAGGAACAGCCATAGCAAACGTCTCTGCAGTTGGAAGGTCAATAGTCTGAACTAAGATATAAGAACTATAAGATAACACCTCATTCGATAAACGTGATTTTGATGATTTCATTAATATTTGGAATTCCAATAAAAGTCGGAAATTTATTATTACCTCTTACGAGGGAGAAAATATCTATCAAAGAAAATTTTTTCACTGAAAAGAAATAAGTTAGACAATGATGATAGGTTTACAAAAAATGATTGAAAAAAAAAATCTTTCTATGAGATGACTTTTTTTTCTCCCTTTTTTTTGACAAGAGCAAAGATAGATTCAATTTTTGGACGGATTTCTTTATCTTCCCAATTATTTATGATTTGTCTTGCAGTGACACCTTCTTTATCTTTGAAATCCAAATCTCCTCCAGCCTCAACAAGTCTTTTCAAGACTTCAACAAAACCATACTTTGCTGCCCAATGTAGAGGGGATCTGTAGAATTTATCGACACCATTAATATGAGCTTTTTTGGAGATCAGATATTCCACGACAGGAATTTGGTTGTTGAATGCAGCATAAAACAAACCAGTCCAGCCAACAGGGGTTTTTAAATCAACGCTAACTTTCATTTCTTGAACATAGATTTTTATGACACCTAAAGCTCCTTCTCGACAGGCGTAATGAAAAGGGAGTTCTCCAGTTGAGTTTTTGACATGAGGACTTGTTAAGATTTGCTTCCAAATGACCATGAAAATTTCGCTGTTCCCATTTTCAGCTGCAACATGGAGTGCAGTGTCTCCATTTCTTCTTAAAGGCGAGTCTGGCTCATCATAGAGGCCAGCAGCACAAACTGAAATTTTGTCTTTTTGATTTAGCTCAATAGCTTTCCCCAGTTCAAAATACTGCTCATAGTAATCATCCTCATACATTTCTCAAGAGGTCAATTGGTAACAGATATCAGGTAGTTTTTTAAATTAAATTATTTTTGGGATGTTTCAATTGATTTTTTTGCAAGTCAATGGGGAAGGGGAAAAAATTATTTACAACATGACATGTGAAAAAAATTTATTAAGTCGAATGAATTTGAATTTATGAAAAACAGAGAGAGTACATTAGTTAGAAAGCTTTTTCACTTTTGGGAGTCATTTCTTGGACGAATTCAGAATAAGTAATTCTGCCATCTCTATCTCCATCTAATCTGTCCATCAAAAGTTTCAATTCTCTTTGAGTAGCATAAAAATCATTTCTATCCAAAATATCTCCAAGCTATTCAAAGATTAAATTTTATATTTAAAAAAAAATTCTAAACCTCATCAGCACTGATGATTCCATCATCATTGGCATCCAAATAGCTGAATGCTTCATGAACATTGAAGTTGTATCTTCTCGATAATCTCTGTCTGAGGGATTCAGTAGTTCCCTCGTTATCAAGGTGCATTCTCAAAACTCTAGAAATAGACTTCTTGGTTTCTTCACTGAAAGCCTAATGGGAAATGATTTAGAAAAGTTTTTTCTGAAATGTATACCTGATCAATGTCCAAGCTCAAGTCAGCGTTGATGGGAGTTCTGTTATTCAAAAGATTGGCATATTCTTGTTGCTTGCAAGTGAAAGCTTCAGCGAAATCACTGAATTTAAGCTTGCCGTCATTATCTTTATCAAATCTTCTTAGGAGTAAATAGAGCTCTTCCTTGTTGGCAAAGATGCTGTATCTCTTCATTCCCTCAGCGAGTTCTCCGCTGGAGATGGAACCTCTGCCGCCAATATCAAAGGTTCTGAAGAAGTCGAGCAAGTTGAAGTCAGGTCTCAGAGAGAGGTCTTGCTTGGCGACTTCAAGTTCTTTTTCGATTTGGATGAATTGCTTGAGGACATCAATGAGAGCTATTCTAACTTCAGGTTCTTGGATTTGTTTTTCCTTCTTTCCACTTCGTCTGGGAGAAACGGCGGACTGAGAATAGTTTCCACTCCTTTTGAGGATGGATTTTTCAGAAGTTCTCAATTGTCTTCTTTGGATAGCTTGTTCAACTTCCTCAAGAGAAGTGTTTTTGAAAGCAACACTCTTTGAGGGTGATTTATTCAAAAGAGTTCTGCGTAATGGGGAGGTTTGTCTCAAACCAAGAGAGGATGAGAAGGTCTTGCTGGGCGAAGCAACTCTTTCAGAGAATTTGAAAGTTGATCCTGTGCTTCTAAATTCAGTCTTAGATTCTTGAGGATTAAACTTGACAGGAGATCTAGATGTCACTCTCAAAGGAGAAGCAACGTGTCTAGTGGGAGAAGCAGTTCTCTTGAGTGGTGAGGCGACTCTTCTGGTAGGAGAAGCGACTCTTCTCAGAGAAGGGGAAGCAACATGTCTAGTGGGAGAAGCAGTTCTCTTGAGTGGTGAGGCGACTCTTCTTGTAGGAGAAGCAGGTCTTCTAAGAGGAGAAGCGACTCTTCTAGTGGGAGAGGCAACAGCTCTGAAATGAGAAACAGTAGTTTTAACAGGGGAGAAGGTTCTATTCAAGGAACTGTGAGTGACGTTAACTTTTGGGAGAGGGGAAGCGGTGAGTCTAGCAGGAGAAGCAGCTTTTCTGAAGGGAGAGGCTGCTTGTCTAAGGGGAGATCTGGTGAGTCTGAGTGGAGAGGCAGTTCTATTGAGGAAATTGGAAGCGTAAGGAGAGGCTGCTTTTTTCAAGGGAGAAGTTGTTCTGCCGAATGATTCATATTTTTGAGCTGCTCTACGGCTTGGGGAAAGAACTTTAGATCTCAAGGGAGATCCGTATGATGTATTGACAGCAGGCTTAGAAAGACTAACTTGGAGTAAAGGATCTTGAGGTTCAAGTCCAAGAGCGAATTCCTCTCTGTTGACTTGGCCATCTTCGTTTCTGTCCAACCTTCTGAGAATGGCGATAATTTCGTCTTCATTAGGATATATGCCTTGTCTTCTGAAAAACTCGTCAAGGTTATTGTAGTCAATAACTCCAGTTGAGAATCTGTCAATACATGAGAAAGCATCAAAGTAGTTGTAATCATAGCAGTTGTGGAGGCCAACCTTGGCATGATCAACGTGAGCGTAGAAAGCAATTTCTCTGTCAATAACTTTGGCAAGAGAATATTCAACATCATAGCTGAGAAGTTGATCTTCAGCAACATCGTAATTGGGACGTTGAGTAGCAACAGTTCTTAAAGTGGGGTTGTCCATGGGAAGGACAGCAAAAAGGAATTCATTGAAGTTGAGACTGCCATCTCCATCAATGTCATACTTTTTGATGAAACCTCTGCAATCGCTTTCGGCGTAATGAACCTTGTTATCAGAAAGGAAAGCCAAAATATCGAGAGCATTGATGGTAGATTTTCTGTGACGATCAATACGTCTGAAAGCAGCATATGGCTCAAAGTCAATCTGTTCGCAGAGGATTTGACGAACGATTTCGATTTGTCTTTCACCATCGCTGATAGTAAGTAAGAGATCAGCAAGTCTGTTTCTTGTTTCAAGGCTGAGCATTGGTTTTTGTTGATGATAAAATGGAAAAAGTTTCAACTTTATTAGAGACTGGTATTATAAACGCGCTCAATGTAAGTGAGTTTTTTGAGATTGAGATAAAATAACTGAAACATAAATCTGCTGTTATTAAATTTATTCACTGTAGTTTGAGGATTAATTTTTCTTGAAACTCCTGATGATTAGTTGTTGTATAAATTTTTTCCAAAGATGAATTTTTTTTTGGAAATTAGAAAAATGTATTTGGAACATAAAACAAGACCTGAGTTGGTATTTGAAAGAAATAGAAGAAAACAAATTTTTTGCATTCAAAATATTTCAAATTAACTTTTTTGGTGATTTCACCAAACTAAAATGTTGCGAGGGAGAGTTTTAAGAAGATGAAGGAAGGAAAAGAAAGAAAAAAAGGGATGTCAAGAATTGAGGTTTTTTTTCGCAAAAAATAAACTTTTAAATGATCAATTACGCAGAGATAATCAACCAAAAATTTCCAACTTTCAAGTTATCTTTTGTCTAAAATTTTTTCAACGCCAAACATTTCGTTCAATTTTTAGGAAAAAATTTTTGAACTGAAACGCAAGCAATCAGAAAGACTGTTGTGGAGTTCAATTGAAAGGAAATCTTTTTTGAGAAAAAAATTTGTTGAAATTTCTCTTGAAGAATTGGAAAAAAAATTTTCTTTTTTTTTTTCATAAGCTGTTCAAAGCCTGAAAAAATTGGATTTCCAAAATGCCTCTTTTGAATTTCCTATCGATCCTAAGCATCTTCAAACAAAGATGTCTCCTTTTTAGTAGTCCTGAAGATGAGTTCTCCTGTTGGTAAATTTTACACAGATTCTTTGACAAAATTACGTTCAAATAAAGAAGAAGGAGAAGAGATTGATTTGAGAGAAAAAAAAATGAGAAAATTTTTGTTAAAATTGAAGGATGCCCAAATTTCCTTTCGATAAGGTTTTTGATGAGGAATTTATTAATTAATGAAATTCCAGTAAGAGGAGATTTGCAAATTGAGGGCAGATTAGAAATTTGAAATATACACAATCTTTTTAAATTCTTAACTCAATTTCTTAATAAGAAGTTTGACAATCGTTCAATTATAAAAACTGCCCTTGGAATGAGTGGAACAGTAAAGAAGAAGGCAAGACTCCGAAAGATCGAGGATCTGGAAGGTAGGCTTCATAATAATAACAAGTAATGAGATAGACAGAGATAGTGACGATGAGAGTTTCTCATCCGGTAAACATCAGAGGCTAAAGAAACTGAAGCTCGAAGGACCCAAGGAAGAGGGCGAAGCGCCAGCTCCATCGTCTCCTCAAGGAGAGGGTTTCAAGATCAAGAAGAAGAAGAAAGCTGAAGAAGCCCCCTCAAATAATAAAAAACAAGAGAATAACGAGAAGAACCTGGCAAAGGCTGTGAAATATGATCTGGAGAAGCTGAATTTAAATAAGGTAACCCCCACAATAATGGGAAGGGTTTTTAACAGCATTCTAGGTCTTTGAAGAGATCATTGATGCAGCATATAAGGATAAATCTCTGATGACGATAATGAAGAACATTCTATCAAACGGGAAACGTTATTTGGTATGGTAGAAGTTGGTAGGTCTCTTGCTGATAATTTTCTTGATAGAATGATCGCAAAGCCCAGATCAAAAAGAGATGGTACGTATTAAAAAATTCAAATTTGGCGGAACAAGAATACAGAAAGCAACAAAAAGCTTTGGAAAAAAGCGAATTAGACGAGATAAGAGACCTCAAGGAAGATATTTACAACAAACTCTGTGCCTCAAAGATCCGAGGCTTTGATACTAAGGAGACTATTCTCGACAACTTCAAGAAGAGCATGAACAAGACTCATGAGGCTATGGGAATTACAAATGTTGATGAATCTCACATAAATGAGATCTTGGAAAAGGAGTTCCAAGAGTATAAGAACGATATTCTGGAACTTTTGGACAAACTGCTTAATGAAAGGATTTTCACTGAAGATGCAGATATCGCTGGAAGGTATCCACCAGAATTGAAAGACTCCAGAGCCCGACTTGCTGAGCTCAAGGGCGAGAAAAGAGGAGAGTCAATGGAAAGCCAAAGACCATATGAAAAAGGGCTGAGGGAGAATAAGGCTCCAAAATCTCAAAGAAGAAAGGTTACCTGCCAAGTTGGTAAAGAATTTATCGAGAACGAAGTCCGTTTGAATGAATACTTGGCCAACTACGAAACAAGGAACTTTTTCAACCTTCAAGAGAAGGATAGACTTTTGTTGAAGAAATCCGAAGTTCCTGTCATCAATAACTCTACCGTCGAAAGATCTAATGATGAGTTGTTCTTACAAGAACAGTTCGAAAGAAACGGATACTTATTGCAAGATCTCGAAGTAAGGTGATGGGTTTGAAAATTATCTAAATATTAAATAGAAGAAGGCATATGATTATAATGGAAAGCCTGATTACGATATTTTGAAGGATTTGGTGTACTTAACAAACTTTGTTATGTACAATTTGCACTCATACCAAAAGTATAATATCGAGAGATCGATGATCAACCCCAACGATTTACTTTACCTGTTGAATAAATTTAGTTAAATGAAGAAATTTTGGCTCAATTCGATTAGATTAGATTTGATATAAAGATGTGGATTAAGGAATAATGCATAATGATACTCGTTTTATATATTTTCTGATTCCCTCTTGTTATCGTTTTTACGATTGTTATTCCAACTTAACTTGATACGCTGTAACCTTTTTATCTCTCCTTATTTTGTCAAAAAAACATAATTATTACTATTTAAAAAAAAAAAAATCTATTTATTTTTATCTCAATAGAGAGGATTCGATTTCGAATAAAATACTATATAAAATAATTCCTTTGTCAATAATAGAATATGGTAAATCACCCTCTTCCTCTTCCTCATGAAATAAGTGGGAATCCACAATCAAGAGATCTTTTAGTTTTCTTGCATGGATGGCCTGACACTTGCGATTTATGGAACAAAATTATTCCTCCCTTTGAAGAGAGCTGCTATATTTTGAACGTCTCATATCCAAACTTTAGTGCAAAAGAAAAGAATCCAAATGGGATCACATTTGATGAAGTGATTGAGAGATTGATTGTAACAATTGAAAGTGTGAATTCGGCCAAGAGGAGAATTATTCTTGTGGGACATGATTGGGGAGCATTTTATTCCTATTACCTAGATCATAAACACCCAAAATATGTCTCTGAAATAATAGCACTAGATGTTGCTGCAAACCCACCTTTTAATCCATTTATGATGGTCTTTTTGTTTATTTATCAGCTCATTTTAATAACAGCATTTCTCATTGGAGGATCTATTGGGAAATGGATGACAAGAGGATTTTTAAAGTGCCTCTTTTACAAGCCTCCCTGGGTCAACAGAATAGATTCAAGTTGGAATTATCCTTATTACATTCTCTGGAAGACAACGCTCAAAACAAAAAGGGGTCCAATTGAAGGATATGAGCCAAGTTGTCCTGTTGTTTACGTTGCTGGGACAAAGAAGCCTTTTACGTTGCATTCTAAAAAATGGCTCGAGATGTTGGCCAAGAACCCAAAAAGTGAGTACCATCCCTTGGACTTTGTCCATTGGATTCAAATTGAAAAGCCCAATTTTCTCATTGACTTGATTCAAAGGAGATTAAAATCATCTTGAATCTCTATTAACATCCATATGAATTTACCTGTATATAGAAATAAACTAAAGATACAATTATGATATAAAATTGAAATCTAAACTAAATTATAATCACAAAGATACAAAATTTGTGTTTTATTTTAATAAGTCTTTGTCGAGGGAATGTGAATATAAACTCGAGTGGATGGCCTTTTTCTGGCTTGCACTGAAGTTAAGTTGACTGACACGTCGGCTTCTTGATTCATCCCATCGATCCTCTTCATCATCATAATCATCAAGGTAATTTGAAGCCACAGAGTATGAAGATATGGCTAATTCGCTCACGGTATGTGATTCTTTAATTGTGCCATCTTTGATTTTATCTCCATAATAATTGTTTTTGGTTTTATTGTAAGAATGTGCATCAATCATCTGAGAGTCTTGAGACAATAGCAGTGACCCAGGATTGAAGCGGAAATCTTCTTTAGGATTTTTCTGCGAATGTGAGTGGAAAGCAGCAGTGAAGAGTAAATCATAGATATCTAAATTCAGCTGTGAATTGAATTTTGGAGAAAGTAATTTGGAAGAGTGCTTAGCGATTTCTTCTTTGGCCAATTTCGTTATCGACTCCAATGTGAAAATATTGTCTCCAATCAAGAGATCAATGAATCTCTGGAGCGGGGGCGCCTCGGAATTTTCATTTTCAAGAGCTTTTTCAGCATAGTCAATACATTTCTTATATCCAAGCTTCTCTATAAGAGCAGTGATCACCAAATTGGAATAATAAGAGTTGATAGTTGCTGATTTAGGACAGCAAAGAAACTCATTAAATGCTTGGAGTTCTTCTTTTGTGTCAATCTTGTAGAGGGAGAGATTAAATAGGGAATGAGAGAATTTTTTACAGAAGAGCAATCTCCGAAGTAAACAAGAAGATAGTCAATTTCTTCATGAGAGTTTATAATTTCTTCAATTTCAACACAATATCTTTTTGTCTTCCTATGGGATTTGGTTAGGAAGAAAATATTGAAGAAATAAGCTTACAACTCTGCGAGAGCTAAATGAAACAATTCTGCGATTTCATTTAGATCAGTAAACCAAGGAAGTTTTAGAGCAATTTTTTGAGAGATTTTGAAGGATTGAGAGACTGCAGAGAGTAAATCTGGTTTCAAATGTTTGAAGAGAGAGAAAGTGCCATTTGGTTGTTGTTTTGATTTTTTGGTAGGAGTGTAGTCCGTAAAAGTGTTTTGGGGATTGAGAAAAACGATATCAGCATGTTTATTTTTGACATTAGAGAGGTCTCCAACAATAAAATCAATTTTGTGGTTGATTCTGTGAATTCTCGAATTGATCATGGAAATTTCTGCTCTTTTGGGGTTTGAGCAAATTGCTGTCACAAATTGACATGATTTAGCCAACTAAAGAAGGATAAGAAGAACCTGATAATAAACTCACCTGGATGGTGATTTCGCCATATTCACAAAAGGCATCAATAATACTATCACATTTGAGACGTTGGGCTAGATATTTGGAGACATTATTTGGTAGTTTCTCCTTATGAATTTCTTTCAGAATGCCCTTATTATCTGGAGAAGAGCAAGAGAGTTTTTCCAATTCATTGATAAAGGTTCTGCTCTCAAGATACTCATTTTTGATTTTGTCATCAAGCAAGTCTGACTTGATGCTCAAGCCTGAAATCATGTCGTCAAAGGATGTTTCAGAAGAAGTGAGTTTTCCATAGGAGCTGGGAACATCTGTGACTTCCAAGACTTCGGAAATTTTCCAAGACGTAATTTTTGCAATAACTTTGTAATCATCTCCGAGGATGAAAGTTTTGTTCTTTGGACGAGCTTGCTCGAAAGAGGTTTCATTTGTACCTTGATGCATGAAGGATGGAATATCTTTATCATAGTAATCAGCAAAATTGGGCCGTGGGCGATTTGAGAATGTGGATGGCATTTCAAAGAATGAGAGGTCTGATGGAATTTCAGAGGTTGATGAGATGACACTTGCTTCACGTTGGACTTTGTTTGAAGAATTACTGCAACATGAGAGGAACCCAAACATGTAAAAGTTGGAATCGTATTTATGCTGCCTGCTTTTAAGATTTATTATTTACTTCCTTTAATTAATTAATACTTTGGAGTTTCCTTGGAGCATTTTTCTCTATGTATTTTTTCTCTTTCATTAGATAAATTGATTCAACAAATATCATCAATCAATAAATTTTTACTCTATCGTAATGGGAAAAGAATTTTTTTAATGAAAGAGAGGGGAGAGTTTTTCAAAGCTAACATAAGGAGACTATCTAGAGATATCTATTCATAAAAATAAAAATCATTTAGGAAGAGCATTTTTAAGATTTTTCACTCTTCTTCTAATGAGATCAATAACAAAGGCAGGTTGCTCTCTCATGATCCAATGGGCAGCTTTAACGCTATGAACTTCATTGTTGGGATTTTTTTGGAGAAGTCTCAACCAAGAGTCGTTGTGGAAATGAACAGGTTTTTTCGTTCCCCAAACAAAAGCAATATTACAGCTGGGCTCATACTTCATGAAAGGAATTTTATTTTTGTTTCCTCTGCCCGTAAGGATGCTCTTCCAAATATAATAATAAGGATAGTTCCAGCTGCTGTTGATTCTATCTTTCCAAGCAGGTTTATACTTGAATAACCTCAAGATGAGTGAGGTCATGAAATTCCCAATGGGGCCTCCAATGATAAAAGCAATTGCCAAATAAACTTGATAGATGATTTTAAAGAGGGTAATGTCGGATCTGGCTCCAATATCAAGAGCAATAATCTCAGAGACATATTTGGGGAACCTTTGATCGAACCAATAAGAGAACATTGCACCCCAATCATGACTCACCATGACAACTCTTCGATTGGTATCGTTAACTTTATCGATAGTGACTTTAAGTCTGTCGAGCAAGTCTTCGAAGCTGATACCTTTGGGATTGGATTCCTTGGAGCTAAAGTTTGGGTAGGAAACATTGAGGATGTAAGCATCTTTTTCAAGAGGAGCGATAATGGGATCCCAAAGAGCAGTAGTATCAGGCCATCCATGCATAAAAACGACGATTTCTTCGGCATTTTTGTTTCCACTAAGTTCGTGGGGAAGGGGTTGAGTCATTGAGTATGTTTTCTTGATATTTTCTTTTTATTCTAATTTTATTTATTTAACTTGATAGGGAGCTGTTTATAAATAAGTGTATGACGTAACTTCAATTTGTCGGATCTCTGAATTTACGTCAAAATATGAAGATTTAATGTCTATTTTCCGAATAGTGCGATATTTTAAAAGTGATGCTCTTGATTGATAAGAATTTTTTATATCCAATATTAAAATTATTGAGCAAGAAAGTGTAAAGACAGATTTAAGCTTTGATAACATCAGAAATTTTCCATTAAACATTTTAAGGAAACAAAAGGAAAAATAACTTTTTAAATACTCTATAAAATTTTTATCTGCATAAAAAAGTTGATACAATAAATTTTATTTATTCTCAAAAGATCCTCGAAAAAATGAAAAATCATTTTAGAAATTTCATTTTAGAAGTCAAGTGAAAGAATGAAGCAGATTTTTCAAGATCTCTTTTCTGCTAGCTTTTGAAGTCTCATCTCTTTTTCCCCCCTTTTGAAATTTTTTGCATATTTTCATGAAAACTCAATATGTTCAAATTTTAAAGTGGGAGATCGGTGTTTGGGCCTGTTGAATAGTGTCCGATACCTTGATGAGTGACCATCAAGAAATAAACCTCACGGATAAGACAAAGACAGAGTCAAGCAGCAAAGCTACAAAGAAATATTCAGTTTAGAATCTATAAAATCTTTTTGAAGTTTTTTTTTTGAGAAAATTGAAGAAGAACTGCTGTCAAAATAAAAAGTCTTTTTTCATTTATTAAAAGAAAAAAAATTTTGACAAAAAAGTTTAA
>Ga0182738_1000492_pt1 | contig 55584 bp, 50 predicted proteins | sample eDN5th30CBELigMG_FD_128876 | JGI IMG/M metagenome (GOLD analysis project Ga0182738, IMG submission 128876) | Enriched Miracle-Growth compost microbial communities from Emeryville, California, USA - eDNA 5th pass 30_C BE-Lig MG (version 2)... ... | reverse complement strand
GTGCGCGACCACGATTCGGCGCGCGCCTGGCTGGCCTGCTACCACCACGTGGACAACGCCGGGCGGGCCGCGCTGCGGGTGCTGCGCGAGCAGAAGGAGCGCGACGCCGCGCGGCGGAAATAGCGCGCGACGGCCCGGCCTGCCGCTGGCAGCCGTGTTCGTGCGGCATTATCCCGGCACGGCCGGAACAGTATCGGAAACGGCAAGGAGCGCCCTCGGGCGCTTTTTTGTTCGCGCGCCGGAGATTATCTCGATAAATGCCACGACATTATTGGCGTGCATTATCATCCGGCGCCCGGCATGGGCGCCGGATATTTTCCAGGCGATTATCCGGGGCTAGCTGAACAGGCTTTTGGCGACGATATTCCTCTGGATCTCGTTGGTGCCCCCGAATATCTGGAACATCTTGGCCTCGCGGAAATGGCGCTGCATGGCGTATTCCATGGCGTAGCCGTTGGCGCCCATGACCTGCACGCCTTCGGTGGCGATCTGCATGTAGGCGTCGCCGGCGAAGAACTTGGCCTGGGACGACTCACGCACGCATTCCACCCCGTCGGCCAGCAGCCACGCCGCGCGGAAGGTCAGCAGCCGGCTGGCGTCCACCAGGGTCTGCATATTGGCCAGCTTGTGCGCGATCGCCTGGAAAGCCGTGAGCGGCCGGCCGAACTGGCTGCGCCCGGCGGCATATTCGGCAGCCTGGTCCACCGCGGCCTGGGCCGCGCCGGTGCAGATCGCCGCCAGCGCCACCCGTTCCTTGGACAGCACGCCCAGCAGCCGGCTCCAGCCGCGGTGCAGTTCCCCCACCAGGTTGGCCCGCGGCACCCGGACGTCCACCAGGTTGACCTCGCAGGTCCTTATCATGTGGCCGCCCAGCAGATCAATGGGATTGACCGTGACGCCGGGCGACTCGCGCGGCACCAGCAGCAGGCTGATGCCGTCGTGCTTGCCCTCGCCCTTCTCGGTGCGGCAGGCCACCAGCAAGTGCTCGGCCGTGCTGGCGCCGCTGATCCACATCTTGGTGCCGTTGAGCACGAAGCCGTCGCCGTCGGCCTGCGCGGCGGTGCGCAGCGCCGCGGCGTCCGAGCCCGAGCCGTTCTCGCTCAGGGCGAAGGCGAAGGAGGTCTCGCCCCGGGCCAGGGCCGGCAGCAGGCGGTCGCGGATGCCGTCGCCGGCCAGCATGGCCAGGGCCCCGCCCACCATGTTGACGTTGATGTTCCAGTAGCGGCCCAGCGAGGCGCTGTGGTAGCCCAGGACTTCCAGCAGCGCGGCCATTTCCAGGTAGCCGCCCAGCCCGCCGTACTGCTCGGGCAGGGTGATGGCGAACCAGCCCTGCCTGCCCATTTCGTCGATGACTTCGCGCGGGAAGCGCTTGTGCTCGTCGCATTCGCGCAGATAGGCCGGGCTGGCGTGCTTCTGCAGCAGCCGGTGGGCGGACTCGCGGAACTCGAACAGTTCGTCGGACAGGTAGGGCGCCAGATCGCCCCGGCCGAGCAGGATGTTGCCTTGTGTCATGTCGGTCAGCACTATATGTCAATCATACAAAATGTCAATCGGATTGCCTGGCCGGAGCATCGCCCGGGCAGTCGTCCACGGCCCGGAAGGGCCGCGGCGCGCCGGCCCGCCACGGCGGCGAGGCGGCGTCCCGGCCCCCCGCGCGGCCCGCCCCAGGCCCTAGCCGGCCGTCGCCCCGGACATCTTGACCAGCCGCCCCCAGGTCTGCAGTTCCTTCTCCATGAAGGCGCGGAACTCGGCGGGCGTGCTGGGCGCCGGGGTGGAGCCCTGCTCGGCCAGCTTGGCGCGCATGTCCGGGTCGGCCAGCACCTTGGCGATGGCCGCGTGCAGGCGCTCGATCTCGTCGGGCGGCGAGCCGGCGGTGGTCAGGATGCCGTTCCACAGCACCACTTCGTAGCCGGGCAGGACTTCGTTGATCGCCTGCACGTCCGGGAAGCGCCTGGAGCGCTCCCGGGTGGTGACGCCCAGGGCCTTGACGCTGCCGGCCTCGATGTGGCCGACGACCTCGGCCAGCGGCGCAAAATAGGCCTGGATCTCGCCGCCCAGCACGGCCACCGAGGCCGCGCCGCCGCCCTTGTAGGGCACGTGCGTCATCTTGCCCTGCGACATGCTGGCGAACAGCACGCCGGCCAGGTGCTGCGAGGTGCCGTTGCCGGACGAGCCGTAGTAGGCCGGCCCCTTGCCGGCGCGGACGTACTGGACGAAATCGTCCAGCGTCTTGACGGGCAGGTCCTTGTTGACCACCAGCATGTTGGGGATGAAGGCCACCTGGGACACCGGCGCCAAGTCCTTCATCACGTCGTAGTTCAGGTCCTTGTACAGGCTGGGGTTGGCGACGTGGGTGCTGGTGGCCATCAGCAGGGTATGCCCGTCCGGCTCGGCGCGCGCCACGGCGGACGCGCCGATGTTGCCGCCCGCGCCGCCACGGTTTTCCACCACCACCGTCTGGCCGAGCACCTTGCCCAGCTTGTCGGCCAGCAGCCGGGCCGTAATGTCGGTGCTGCCGCCCACGCCGAAGGGCACGATCAGGGTGTAGGGCTTGCCGCTGCCCAGGGACGCCCCGTGCGCCACGAACGGCGCGGCCATGGCCGCCCAGGCCAGCATGGCCGCGGCGGTCTTGAGTCTCCAGTTCATCTGTGTCTCCTCCGTGAATCCGCTCTTTGCCCTTGTCGCGGGCCTTCCCGCCGGGCTTTTGTATGACAATATTGTCCCTTAAATTGCCTGGATTCTGTCCAAGAAAGCCGATTTCCTCTAAAATCGGCTAAAAACACGCCGAAACAGCAATCCGGACAAGCTAAATTGTATGATTGTCTGTTGACGAGCACAAGACCTTGTGATTAACTTTGCCGGCCGCGGCGACTACCGCCGGCAACCTCAAAACAACAAGGCGATCCATGGCAAACCCACGAATTCAGTGGGCTGCGCCATGCATCTCAGGAGACAGCATGTTTGGACATACCCCCCGCTCCCGGGTGCGGCAGCGCCGTTTTTCCTCGATCTTTTCCCGCTGCAGCGCACAAACACTGTATGACAAAATAGCCCCCAAGGGACCCCGCAGCCGGCTCCGGCGCGGCCTGGCCACGCTGCACACGGCCGCCGCGGCCCTGGCGCTGGGCGCCGGATGGGCCGCGCCGCAGGCGCAGGCGGCCGGCGCGAACGACTACCCCAGCCGCGCCATCACCATGGTCGTGCCCTTCTCGCCGGGCGGCGGCACGGACGTCATGGCCCGCGTGGTGGCGCAGGAACTCGCCACCCAGCTCGGCGTCAGCGTGGTGGTCGAGAACAAGCCCGGCGCGGCCGGCGCCATCGGCGCGGCGTCGGTGTCCAAGGCCGCGCCGGACGGCTACACCCTGCTGGCCTACCACATCGCCATGGTGACGGTGCAGCACCAGCAGAAGATCCCCTACGACCCGCTCAAGGACTTCACCCCCATCACCCTGCTGTGCACGGCCACCAACGTGGTGGCCGTCAACGCCGGGCTGCCGGCCAAGGACTTCAAGGAATTCGTCGCCCTGGCCAAGAGCAAGCCCGGCGTGATCAATTTCGGATCGTCGGGCACCGGCGGCTCGGACCACCTGGGCGGCCTGCTGCTGCAGAAGATCACCGGCACGCAGCTCACCCACATCCCCTACAAGGGCGGCGGCCCGGCCAACATGGCCGCGGCGGCCAACGAGGTGCAGCTGACCGCGGGCACGGTGGCGCAGTCCTCGCCCCTGATCAAGGCGGGCAAGCTGCGCGGCCTGGTCGTCATGCAGAAGGAGCGCAGCCCCAGCCTGCCCGACGTGCCCAGCACCGCGGAAATGGGCTACCCGGACCTGGACCACAAGACCTGGTTCGGCCTGTGGGGGCCGGCCAACATGCCGCCCGAGGTGGTCGCCAAGCTGAGCGCCGCGCTCAAGCAGGTGCTGGCCAGCCCCAAGGTGAGCGAGTCCTTCACCACGCTGGGCGCCGAGCCGAAGTGGACCACGCCGGAGGACTTCGCCGCGATGAACCGCGACGAATACGACAAGTGGAACCGCATCCTGGGCGACAAGCCCGCGCAGTGAGGCCGGCCGCCATGTCCCAGCTGCGCCAGGAACTGCGCGAGAACGGCGTCGCCCGCCTGGAGATCGCCCACCCGCCGCTCAACCTGCTGACCCAGGACATCCGCCGCGAGCTGGGCGAGCGCTTCGCCGCCCTGGGCGCGGACGAGCGGGTGCGGGCCGTGGTGTTCGGCTCGGCCGGGCGGCCCTTCTGCGCGGGCGCCGACCTGAAGGAATTCCCGCTGCGCTTCGACCCCGCCGTGGCGCGCCGACACGGCGAGAACGGCCACCGCATGACGCTGGCGCTTGCCTCGCTGCGCAAGCCGGTCGTCGCCATGGTGGACGGGGTCTGCATGGGCGGCGGGCTGGAGCTGGCCATGGCCTGCGGCCTGCGCGTGGCCGCGGCGGGCGCGCGACTGGCGCTGCCCGAGATACGCCGCGGCGTCTGGCCCGGCACGGGCGGCATCTTCCTGCTCAAGCGCCTGGTCGGCGCGGCGCGGGCGCGCCGCCTGCTGCTGACCGGCGCCACGCTGACGAGCGACCAGGCGCTGGAGATCGGCCTGGTCGACGAAGTGGCGCCCGCCGCGCAACTGGAAGAGCGGGCCCTGGCGCTGGCCGGCGAGTTCGCCGCCATGCCGGCCAGCTCGGTGGCCGCGATCTCCATGCTGCTCGACCGCCAGGACCTGGCGGCCTTCGCCGAGCACCTGCAGGCCGAGCTGGAGGAATTCGTGCAGGCCTACCAGTTGCCCGCGGCCCGCGAAGGCTGCCAGGCCTTCTTCGAGAAGCGCGAGCCGCGCTGGTAGGCGCGGCCCGCCGTTTTGCGGCATAGTGTCGCCCTGTCCGCCGGGGCGGCCGCGCCCGCATCGCCTGCCCCGGCGCGCGAGAAGCTTCCCGCGTTGCGCCGGAGGGGGCCGACATGGACGTCCGTTACCTGCAGAGTTTCGTCACCGTCGCCGAAAGCGGCTCGTTCGCCCAGGCGGCGCGCCAGCTCGACCTGACGCCCACGGCCGTGGCCGCGCGCGTCAAGGCGCTGGAGCAGACCCTGGGCCTGGACCTGGTCAAGCGCGCCGGCCGCTCGGTGCGCCCGACGGAAGCCGGCACGCGCATCCTGGAGCGCGCCCGCGCGCTGCTGCGCGACGCCCGCGACCTGGCCGCGCTGGCCCGCGACGACGAGCCCTACGGCGAATTGCGCCTGGGCGTGTTCGTCTCGGCCATGACCAGCGTGCTGCCGCCGGTGCTCAAGCGCTTCTACGGCCGCTACGCCAACCTGTCGGTCTTCGTCCTGCCGGGCGCCTCGGTCGACCTGTGCCGGCGGGTCGCCGCGGGCGAGCTGGACGCGGCCATCGTCGTCGAGCCGCAGTTCTCCATCGCCAAGACCTGTACCTGGCAGGCCATCATGGAAGAGCCGCTGGTGGTGGTGGCGCCGATGGCGATGCAGGGGCGCGACCCGCACGAGCTGCTGCGCAGCCAGCCCTTCATCCGCTACGACCGCTCGGTGCTGGGCGGCCAGCTGGCCGACCGCTACCTGCGCGACCACCGCATCGTGCCGCAGCAGCGCCTGGAGATCGACAGCCTGATGACCGTGGCGGCGCTGGTGGACCAGGGACTGGGCGTGGCGCTGCTGCCGGACTGGTCGTCGATGTGGGCGGCCAATTACCGGGTGGCGCGCATCCCGCTGCCGGGCCGCGCGCCGGTGCGGCGCATCGGCCTGGTCTGGCAGACCGGCGGGCCGCGCGCCCTGCTGGCGCGCACCTTCCTGCAGGATGCGCAGGCGGTGTTCGCGCCCTGACTACCGGGCCCGCCTCTTGCGCAGCGAGGCCACCAGCGGATGCCCCTCGAAGTGCGCCAGCAGCTTTTCCTTCTGGCTGCCGGTCAGTGCGGACTCCCGGATCATGCCGGGCCACGTCGCCGCCGCTGCCGCGACCGCCTGCCGCACCGCCGCGGCGGCCGGCTTTTCCGGGATGCCCAGCAGCGCGCAGAACTCGCGCACCACGGCCGGGCCGAGCCCGGGCGTCGCGGGCCGGCCGGCCTGCGCGTTCGCCACGGACAGCCTGGGTTTGCGCGCAATATCCCGGCCCGGCGGCAGGATATGCAGGGCATGGCCGACCCGCCTGCTGTAGGCGGCATAGCCCACGATGTCGTAGGCCGGCGGCACGCCGGCGGCCTGCGCCAGGCGCAGCGACAAGTCTTCCAATTCCGGCAGCAGGGGCTGGCCGACCACCGGCAGCTTGGCGATGATGTGGGCGTCCTTGAGCAGGGTGCGGCCCACGTAGCGTCCGCCTTCGAGCAGCACCCCCACCTTGGGCCGCACGCCGGACAACGACAGCGCGGCCTCCAGGGGCTCGACCGTAACAGCGCATTCAGGTAAAGATTTCGGCCTACCAAAGTAGTATTTTTTCAATAAAACCTACTTTAATGCTACAGGCTAAGCCTTCGGCTTGCCCTTGCCCACCGGCGTGCTGCCCCGCTCCTGCGTGCTGCGCAGGAAATCGAAATCGCAGCCGCGGTCGGCCTGCGTCACGCTGGACAGGAACAGCTTGCGGTAGCCGCGGTCGTCGCCGGGCCGCGCGGGCGGCGGCTGCCAGGCCTCGCGGCGGCGCGCCAGTTCGGCCTCGTCGACCAGCAGCTCCAGCTGGCGGGCCGACACGCTCAGGCGGATGCGGTCGCCCGTGCGCACCAGGGCCAGCGGCCCGCCCGCGGCCGACTCCGGCGTGACGTGCAGGACGATGGTGCCCGAGGCGGTGCCGCTCATGCGGCCGTCCGAGATGCGCACCATGTCCTTGACGCCGGCGCGCGCCAGCTTGCGCGGGATGGGCATGTAGCCGGCCTCGGGCATGCCGGGCGCGCCCGCCGGGCCGATGTGCTTGAGCACCATCACGTCCTCGGCGGCGATGTCCAGGTCCGGGTCGTCCACCCGGGCGGCCAGGTCTTCCAGGTCCTCGAACACCACCGCCCTGCCCTCGTGCTCCATCAGCGCGGCCGTGGCGGCCGACTGCTTGATGATGGCCCCGCCCGGAGCCAGGTTGCCGCGCAGCAGGGCGATGCCGCCCTGGGCGTAGATGGGCCGGCCCAGCGGCCGCACCACGTCCTGCGGGAAGGGCGGGCCGGCGGCGTCCAGCTCCTCGCCCAGCGTGCGGCCGGTCACGGTCAGCGCGTCCAGGTGCAGCAGCGGGCGCAGCTCGCGCAGCAGCGTGCGCAGGCCGCCCGCCTTGTGGAAGTCTTCCATGTAGTGCTGGCCGGACGGCTTGAGGTCCACCAGCACCGGCGTTTCGCGGCCGATGCGGTCGAAGGCCTCCAGGTCGACCGTGATGCCCAGGCGGCCGGCCACCGCGGCCAGGTGGACGATGCCGTTGGTCGAGCCGCCGATGGCCAGCAGCACGCGCAGCGCGTTCTCGAAGGCCTGCGGCGTCAGGATGCGGCCCGGCGCGAGCTCGAGCCCTATCATGCGCACGGCGGCCGTGCCGGTCTGCTCGGCCACGCGCATGCGGTCGGCGGTCACCGCCGGCGGCGTGGCCGCGCCGGGCACCGTCATGCCCAGCGCCTCGGCGATGCAGGCCATGGTGCTGGCCGTGCCCATGACCGAACAGGTGCCGACGCTGGCCACCAGCTTGTCGTTGACCTCGGCGATTTCCTCGCCGTCGATTTCCTCGGCGCGGTAGCGCCCCCAGTAGCGCCGGCAATCGGTGCAGGCGCCGACCCGCTCGCCGCGGTGCGCGCCGGTCAGCATCGAGCCCGTGACCAGCTGGATGGCCGGCACGCCGGCGCTGGCCGCGGCCATCAGCTGCGCCGGCACGGTCTTGTCGCAACCGCCTATCAGCACCACCGAATCCATGGGCTGGGCGCGGATCATCTCCTCCGTATCCATGGACATCAGGTTGCGCAGGTACATGCTGGTGGGCGAGGCGAAGCTCTCGTGCACCGAGATGGTCGGGAACTCCACCGGCAGGCCGCCGGCCAGCATGACCCCGCGCCGGACCGCCTCCACCAGTTGCGGCATGTTGCCGTGGCAGGGGTTGTAGCCGCTGCCGGTGTTGGCGATGCCGACGATGGGGCGGTCCAGCGCGTCGTCGGTCAGGCCGGCGCCCTTGATGAAGGCCTTGCGCAGGAACAGCGAGAAGCCGGCGTCGCCGTAGCTGGTCAGGCCTTTGCGCATGCCGGAGGGCGCTGCGCCGGAGTCCCCGGCGGCTGCGCCGGGTGCTTGCTTGGGTTTCGATGACATTGGATGTGCCTGCTGGATGATGGACGGGGCCGCCGGGCGGGCGCCGCGGCGGCCGTCGGCGTAAACGCGCAATGGCAAAGTCTAGTCGGCCGTTATCTTCGCATCCTGGATGACCTGCGCCCACTTGTCGACCTCGGCGCGCAGGCGCGCGTCGGCCTGCTGGGCCGTGTGCGGCTCGACGGCGTAGGCGCCCTGCTGCAGCAGCTTTTCCTTGACGTCGGCCTTCTGCAGGATGGCGCCGGCGGCCGCGTTCAGGCGCTCGACGACAGGCGCCGGCGTGCCCGACGGCACCAGCAGGCCGAACATGGACGCCACCTCGAAGTCCGGCAGGCCGGCCTCGGCGGCGGTGGGCATGTCCGGCAGCATGGAAATCCGCTCGGAGGTGGTCACCGCCAACGCGCGCAGCTTGCCGCTCTTGATGAAGCCCAGCGAGGCCGGCACCGTCTCCACCATGGTCAGCACCTGGCCGCCGACCAGGTCGGTCATGGCCGGGCCGCTGCCGCGGTAGGGCACGTGCAGCATGTCCACGCCGGCCTGGCGCTTGAACAGCTCGGCGGCCATGCGCTGCGGCGCGCCCGCGCCCGACGAGGCGTAGGTCAGCTCGCCCGGGTGCGCCTTGGCGTAGGCGATCAGTTCCTTCAGATCGTTGATGGGCAGCTTGGGGTTGACCACGAAGACCAGCGGCACGGCGGCGATGGTCGAGACCGGCGTGAGGTCTTCCAGCAGCTTGTAGGAGATCTTGTCCTTTTCCAGCGTGGCCATGATGGAGTGCGAGGTGATCGCCCCCATCAACAGGGTGTAGCCGTCGGGCTCGGCGCGCGCCACCGCGTCGGCGCCCACGTTGCCGCCCGCCCCGCCGCGGTTCTCCACCACCACCTGCTGGCCCAATTCGCCCGACAGGGCCTCGGCCAGCACGCGGCCGACCACGTCGGTGGCGCCGCCGGGCGGATAGGGCACGACCAGCCGCAGCGGCTTGTCGGGATACTGCGCGGCGCCGGCCGCCGCCGGGCCGAGGGCGCCGGCCAGCGCCAGCGCCGCGCCCGAGGCCAGCAGCCGCCGGCGCGCGCGCGATAGATGTCCATGCATGGGAAGTCTCCTGTATGTAATCGTCATGGCGGCGGCGGGTAGCCGGCCGCGGTGCCCATTATTGGCGCGACGATGCGCAGGAAGACTTCATTCCCTATGGTTCAGAACTGAATTTTGTTGCGGATTGGCCGGGGAGGCCGCGGCGGCTCGCAAGAAGAGCCGCCGCACCGGAGAACACGTATTTCCGGCTTCCTGCTGTAAAGTGGCAGCGATCCCGAACCGCGCGGCTTTGCGCAATCCAATAGCGATATCCGATCGCCGCATCACTTTCCGGTATGCGCCCGGCACGGGCGCGCCGCCCACCGACCGACATGGATCTCAAGCAACTGCGCGCCCTGCTGGCGATCGCGGAGACCGGCAGCGTGACCCGCGCGGCCGAGCTGCTGCACATCGTGCAGCCGGCCGTGTCGCGCCAGCTGCACATGCTGGAGGAGGACCTGGGCACGCCGCTGTTCCAGCGGGGGCGCCACGGCATGGAGCCCACCGAGGCCGGCGCCGTGCTGATCGAGCGCGCGCGCCGCGCGCTGCGCGAACTGGACATGGCGCGCGACGAGATCCGGCCGACGCCCGGCACGCTGGCCGGCCAGGTGGCGGTGGGGCTGCTGCCCAGCACCGGCGAGCTGCTGGCCGGGCCGCTGGTGCGCCGGCTCAAGGAGAACCATCCCAAGCTGCAGGTCAGCATCGCAGTAGGCTATGCCGGCCATCTCAAGCAGTGGCTAGAAGTGGGCGACATCGACGTGGCCCTGCTCTACGACGTCGAGTTCTCCCCCATCAGCTGGGCCCAGCCGCTGCTGAACGAACAACTCTACCTGGTCGGCCCGCCCGGGGCTGGGCTGAGCGGCGACCGGCCCATCCCCCTGAAAGAAGCGACCACGCGCCCGCTGGTGCTGCCCATGGCGCCGCACGGCATCCGCATCGTGTTCGAGCGCGCCTGCGCCGCCGCCGAGCTGAAGCTGTGCGTCACCGCCCAGACCAACGCGATGGCCGTGCAGAAAGGCCTCGTCATGCAGGGCCAGGGCTGCACCGTGCTGCCCGGCGTGGCCATCTACCAGGACGTGGCGCGGGGCGCGCTGTGCGCCGCCCCCATCGTCGAGCCCGACCTGTGCCGCACGGTGGTGCTGGCCCGGTCGGCCACCCGGCGCATGTCGGCTCAGGTGCGCGTGCTGCACGACGCGCTGTACCGCCAGGTGCGCGACGAGGTGGCGCAGCGCCGCTGGCCGCACGCCACCTGGCTGGCCGGCGACCCGGCTGTAGAGGAGCCGTCGCCGCGGCCATGACGAAAACTGATGGCCGCAAAGAATTTTTGTATTGGCTGCCTGCCCGGGGCCGGGACTAATATCGCAGAGCCTTCCAGGCCTGCGGCGCAAGCCCGCAGCAATCCACTCGAATAATTATTGGGGAGAGGAGATGAATCCCGTCAACGCAGCCCTGCGTTCGATGGCCGTTGCCGCACTGGCCGTCGCCGCACTGACCACGCATGCCGCCCACGCGCAGGATGCCTACCCGAACCGGCCGATCCGCTTCGTCGTGCCCTTCACGCCGGGCGCGGGCACCGACCGGACCGCGCGCGTGCTGGCGCCCAAGCTGTCGGCCATCCTCGGCCAGCCCATCGTGGTCGAGAACCGCGGCGGCGCCTCCGGCGCCATCGGCACCGAAATCGTCGCCCGCGCCGAGCCCGACGGCTACACCTGGGTGCTGGGCCACGACCCGGCCTTCACCATCAACCAGCATCTGCGCAAGATGCCCTACGACCCGCTGAAGGATTTCGCGCCGGTCAGCCTGATCGCCACGGTGCCGCTGGTGCTGGTGGCCAGCCCCGCCTCCGGCCTGGACTCGGTGCAGGCCCTGGTCGACAAAGCGCGCCAGTCTCCCGACAAGCTGACCATGGCCTCGTCGGGCAACGGCACCTCGGGGCACCTGGCCGCGGAAGTGTTCATGGCCACCACCGGCACCAAGCTCTACCACGTGCCCTACAAGGGACAGGCCGAGGCGGTGACCGACGTGCTGGCAGGCCGGGCGGACCTGAACTTCAGTGCCATCGCCAACGTGCTGTCGCTGGCCCAGGCGGGCAGGCTCAAGGTGCTGGGCATAGGCGCGCCCAAGCGCTTCGCCGACCTGCCCGGCGTGCCGACCATCGCCGAGCTGGGCTATCCCGGCTTCGACGTATCGGCCTGGCACGGCCTGCTCATGCCGGCCGGCACGCCGCCCACGATCGTGCGCAGGGTCAGCGACGCCGTGAGCGAAGTCCTCAAGATGCCCGACGTGGCCGCCGCCTTCGCCTCGCAGGGCGTCGACCCGGTGGGCGGCCCGCCCGAACGGCTGGGCCAGCTGCTGCAGTCGGATTCGCAGCGCTGGGCCGAGGTAATCCGCGAAGCCGGCATCAAGACCGAATGACGCCCGCCCCGGCGGCGCGCGGCGGTGCGACTCGACGGGGCCGCACCGCCCTTGGCGCAACGCCGCTTGGCACAGCACAGGCCATCTGCAAAGGAACCCCCGCATGCCCAGTCTTGCCCTTTCTCCCGGCGTCGAGCTGTTCTACCGCATCGACGACTACACCGATCCCTGGACGGAGCCGCAGACCGTGCTCTGCCTGCACGGCCTGGCCGAAAGCGGCGAGGCCTGGCGCGGCTGGGTGCCGCACCTGGCGCGCCGCTGGCGCGTGGTGCGGCCGGACCTGCGCGGCTTCGGCGCGTCCACGCCCATGCCAGCCGGCTTCGACTGGTCGGTCGACGTGCCGGTCGAGGACGTGGCCCGGCTCGCCCGCGAACTGGGGCTGACCCGCTTCCACCTTGTCTCGTGCAAGTTCGGCGGCACGGTGGCCATGCGCTTCGCGGCCAGGTATCCCGAGCTGGTCGAGACCCTGTCGGTGGTCAGCGCGCCGGTCAGCCTGCAGGAATCGCTGGGCAGCCAGATCCCCGGCTGGGCCCGCCTGCTCGAAACCGGCGGCGTGCGCGGCTGGGCGGCCGAGACCATGGCCAACCGCCTGGGCAGCGCCGTGCCGGCCGAGGCGGCGCGATGGTGGACGGACCTGATGGGCCGCACCGCCGACTCCACCGTGGCGGGCATCTTCCGCACCCTGGCGCAGGTCGACATCCGCGACGACCTGCCGCGCATCCAGTGCCCCACCCTGATCGTGACCACGACCGGCAGCGGCCTGGGCCCGGTCGACTACATGCGGTCATGGCAGCGGCGCATCCCCGATTCTCGCCTGGAAGTGATCGACAGCGATTCCTACCACGTGGCCGCGGCCATGCCCGACCATTGCGCGCGGGCGGTGGCGGCCTTCATCGCCGGGCAGGAGGATGCGCAGGCCGCGCCGGCTCATTCCCCCGAGCGCAGCGTATAGCGGATGCGGAAATCGCTGCGGTACAGGGTGTGGCCGTGCATCAGCGGCCGGGCGCGCGGCGTGTAGAGCGTGTAGGCGCGCACCAGCAGCGGCTTGCCTTCGGCGATGCCCAGCAGGCCGGCCACGCGCGGGTTGGCCACGGTCGCGCTGACGGCGTTGTCTATCCGGCCCACGCGCAGGGACAGGCGCCCGCGCAGGATCTGCTGGATGGACAGGGTGTCGAGCCAGTCCTTGTCGATGCGGCTGCCTATGGCCTCCGGCACGAAGCGGATCTCCATGCCGACGACGGCGCTGTTCACGCTGCGCAGGCGCTCCATGCGGAACACCGGCGCGTCGGCCGGCAGGCCGAGCTCCCGGGCCGCGGCGGCGCCGGCGCGCGCGCGGCGAAAGGCCAGCAGGCGGTATTCCAGCGTGCCGCCGGCGGCCTGCACGTGGTCGCCGAAGGTCTCGAACAGGGAGGTGTCGACGCTGTCTTCCAGGCGGCTGCCGCCCACGAAGGTGCCGCTGCCCACGCGCCGGGAGATCAATCCTTCGAACACCAGCTGCTGCAGGGCCCGCGCCACCGTGGCGCGCGTGGTGGAGAAGCGCTGCGCCAGTTCCGGCTCGGACGGCAGGCGCTCGCCGTGCGCGTAGCGGCCCTGGGCGATGCCTTCCCGCAGGAAGTTCTGGATCTGCGCGTACAAGGGCAATTGCGGGCTCATAGGGCGCGAGTATATATGGGCAATCGGGCGGCGCGGCGGCGCCCCCGGGGCAAGCCGGCCATGCGCAAGCCGCCCGGCCCGTATCGGCACAGGTTGCCTAGGCAGGTTGTTCCGAAAGTTGACTAGGCAACACTTGCCCCAAGTTGCATAGGCAACTAAACTCTGGCGCGCACGCATCCCGGCCGCATCCCCGTGCCTGCATGCCACAGATTCCAAGACGGAGACGCCATGACCCAGCTCGCACGCGACACCCTGCGGCCCCTGCCGCCCGGCGGCTACCCCGCGGGCAGCTTCCACAGCCTGCCCGCGCTGGAAGCCATGGGCCTGGGCCGGGTCTCGCGCCTGCCGGTGTCGCTGCGCATCGTGCTGGAATCGCTGCTGCGCAACGCCGACGGCGAGCGCGTGGCCGAAGCGCAGGTGCGCGCGCTGGCGGCCTGGCGGCCGCGCCAGCCGCGCAGCGAGGAAATCCCCTTCGTGGTGGCGCGCATCGTCGCGCCGGATTCCTCCGGCGTGCCGCTGCTGGCCGACCTGGCGGCCATGCGCGACGCCGCGCAGCGCATGGACCGGCCGCCCGGCATCGTCGAGCCCGTAGTGCCGGTGGACCTGGTGGTCGACCATTCCCTGGTGGTGGACCGCGCCGGCAGCGCCGACGCGCTGCTGCACAACATGCAATTGGAATACCGCCAGAACGAGGAGCGCTACCGCTTCCTGAAATGGGCCGCCGGCGCCTTCAAGGGCGTGCGCATCGTGCCGCCGGGCACCGGCATCGTCCACCAGATCAATGTCGAGCGGCTGGCGCGCGGCGTCTGGCTGCGCGACGGCGTGTATTTCCCCGACACGCTGGTGGGCACCGACAGCCATACCTCCATGGTCAACGGCATAGGCGTGCTGGGCTGGGGCGTGGGCGGCATCGAGGCCGAGGCCGGCATGCTGGGCCAGCCGGTCTATTTCCTGACGCCCGACGTGGTCGGCGTGGAGCTGGCCGGCGCGCTGCGCCCGGGCGTGACCGCCACCGACCTGGTGCTGACCGTGACCGAGACCCTGCGCCGCGCCAAGGTGGTGGGCAAGTTCGTCGAGTTCTTCGGCGAAGGCGCGGCCTCGCTGCCGACCGCCGACCGCTGCACCATCGCCAACATGGCGCCGGAATACGGCGCCACCGCGGCCTATTTCCCGGTCGACCGCAATACGCTGGACTACCTGGCCGCCACCGGCCGCACGGCGCAGGAAGTGGCCGCGCTGGAAGCCTATTTCCGGGCCCAGGACATGTTCGGCATGCCGCGCCGCGGCGACCTGGACTACAGCGACGAGATCCGTATCGACCTGTCGGCCGTGGTGCCCAGCGTGGCCGGGCCGAGCCGGCCGCAGGACCGCGTCGCGCTGGCCGGCCTGAAGGCGCATTTCGGCCGGCTGCTGGCCACGCCGGTGGAACGGGGCGGCCTCGTGCGCGCGCAGGACAGGGCGGCGGACGACGGCGCGGCGACTGCCGCCGCCAGCCCTGGCACGGCCGACGCCGGCGCCACGCATGCAGGCGCGGCAGGCGCCGCCGATGCGGCCGCGCCCCTGCGCGACGGCGACATCGTGCTGGCGGCCATCACCTCCTGTACCAATACCTCCAACCCGGGCGTGCTGCTGGCGGCCGGCCTGCTCGCCCGCAAGGCGGTGGAGAAAGGCCTGCGCACCCATCCGCGCGTGAAGACCTCCTTCACGCCGGGCTCGCGCGTGGTCGACGCCTACCTGGCGGCGGCCGGCCTGCAGCCCGCCCTGGACGCGCTGGGCTTCCAGGTCGTCGGCCACGGCTGCGCCACCTGCATGGGCAGCTCCGGCCCGCTGCCGCCCGCGATCGAGGACGACATCGTGCGCAACAGGCGGGTGGCGGTGGCCGTGCTGTCGGGCAACCGCAATTTCGAGGCGCGCATCCACCAGGCCGTGCGGGCCAATTTCCTGATGAGCCCGCCCCTGGTGGTGGCCTTCGCCATCGCCGGGCGCATCGACTTCGACCCGGATACCGAGCCGCTGGGCACGGGCGCCGACGGCCGGCCGGTCTACCTGCGCGACGTCTGGCCCTCCCCGGACGAGATCGCCGCCGCCATGCCGCACGCCGGCAACCCCGAGGACTTCCGCCGCCTGTACGCCGATTTCACCGAAGGCGACGCGCTGTGGCGCGCCCTGCCCGCCGCGGCGGGCGAGCGCTACGCCTGGGAGCCGCAGTCCACCTACCTGCGCCGCCCGCCTTTCTTCGACGACTTCCAGCCCGAGCCGCGGCCGCTCGCGCCGCTGCGCGGGGCCCGCGCGCTGGCCATCCTGGGCGACTCGGTCACCACCGACCACATCAACCCGGCCGCCGCCATCAAGCCGGAGCTGCAGGCCGGCGCCTACCTGCTGTCGCAGGGCGTGGCGCCCGCCGACTTCAACAGCTACATCGCCCGGCGCAGCAACCACGAAGTGATGATGCGCGGCGCCTTCGCCCACGTGCGCCTGCGCAACCTGATGGTGCCGGGCACCGAGGGCGGCTACACCCTGCACCAGCCCGACGGCGCGCGCATGACCATCTACGACGCCGCCATGGCCTATGCGCGGGAAAGGGTGCCGCTGGTGGTGCTGGCCGGCGAGGAATACGGGACCGGCTCCAGCCGCGACTGGGCGGCCAAGGGGCCGGCGCTGCTGGGCGTGCGCGCGGTGATCGCGCGCGGCTTCGAGCGCATCCACCGCAGCAACCTGGTCGGCATGGGCATCCTGCCCTGCCAGTTCACGGGCGCGGACGGCGTGGCGGCGCTGGGGCTGGACGGCAGCGAGACCTTCGAGCTGCCCGGCATCGAGCGCGGCGTGGCGCCCGGCCAGGCGCTGCGCCTGCTGATCCGCCGCGCCGACGGCTCGCAGGCCGAGGCCGAGGTGCTGGCGCGCATCGACACGCCCATAGAATCCACCTACTTCCGGCACGGCGGCATACTGCCCTACATGCTCCGTAAACTGCTGGACCCGAACCACGAAGAGGCCATCGCGTGACCCGACCGACTTCCGTCCCCACCGCCGCTGCGGCGCAAGGCGCGCCCCAGCCGGCGCCGCTCCCCGTCCTGGGCCGCCAGCGGGCGATACGCGCCGTCTACATGCGCGGCGGCACCAGCAAGGGCGTGTTCCTGCGCGACCAGGACCTGCCGCCGCCCGGGCCGCTGCGCGACCGCGTCCTGCTGCGCGTGCTGGGCAGCCCCGACCCCTACGGCAAGCAGATCGACGGCATGGGCGGCGCGTCCTCCAGCACCAGCAAGGTGATCGTGGTCGCGCCGTCCAGCCGTCCGGACTGCGACGTGCAATACGTGTTCGGCCAGGTATCGGTGGACGCGCCGCTGGTCGACTGGTCGGGCAACTGCGGCAACCTGACCGCCGCGGTCGGGCCCTTCGCCATCGCCAGCGGCCTGGTGCCGCCGCCCCCGCCGGGCGCCGGGCACGCCGCGGTGCGGATGTGGCAGGCCACCCTGGGCAAGCGCATCGACGCCCGCGTGCCGCTGCTGCCGGACGGGCAGGTGGCCGAGGACGGCGATTTCGAGCTGGACGGGGTGACCTTCCCGGCCGCCGAGATCCGCGTCGAGTTCCTGGACCCGGCCGGCGGCGACGGCCAGCCGCTCTTGCCCACCGGCCGCCTGGTGGACGTGCTGGACGTGCCCGGCGTGGGCCGTATCGAGGCCACGCTGATCACCGCCGGCAACCCCACGGTCATCGTCGAGGCGAAGACCCTGGGCCTGTCCGGCGGCGAACTGCAGCCCGACGTCAACGGCGACGCCCGGCTGCTGGCGCGCTGCGAAGCGGTGCGCGCCCACGGCGCGGCCGCCATGGGCCTGGCCGCCAGCGCCGAGGACGCCACGCGCAACCGCCCCGCCACGCCCAAGCTGGCCCTGGTCGCCCCGCCCTGCGCCTATCGCGCCTCCAGCGGCAAGCCGGTGGCAAGCAAGGACATGGACCTGTCCACGCGCATCCTGTCCATGGGCGTGCTGCACCACGCGCTGACCGGCACCGGCTCGATCGCGCTGGCGGTGGCCGCGTCCCTGCCGGGCACGCTGGCGCACCGCGTACGCGCGCCGGCCGCGGCCGGCGACGCGCTGCTGCGGCTGGGCCACCCCTCGGGCACGCTGGCCGTGGGCGCCGAGCTGCACCAGGACGGCGGCGGCGCGTGGGTCATCGACAAGGCCGTGGTCAGCCGCAGCGCCCGCCGCCTGATGGCCGGCGAAGTCTACGTGCCGGAGCGCGCCTTCGCCTGACGCGCCGCGGCGCCGGCCGCCTTTTTCCCGCCGCGCCCGGCAGCCACCGCGGCGCGGACGATTCCAAGCCAGAACCGGAGGTTTCCCTTCCATGAGCAAGTCGACCAAACGGACCCTGCGCGAGCGGGTCAACCAGCGCAACGCCCTGATCGTGCCCGGCGCCTTCAACGCCATGAGCGCGCGGGTCGTCGCCGACCAGGGCTTCGAGGCCGTCTACCTGACCGGCGCGGGCCTGACCAATATGTACTACGGCATCCCCGACCTGGCCTTCATGGGCCTGCGCGACGTGGCCGAGCACACCTCGCGCATCCGCGACGCGGTGGAGATCCCGCTGATCGTCGACGGCGACACCGGCTTCGGCAACGCGGTCAACGTCTACCACACCGTCAGGACGCTGGAGCGCGCCGGCGCCGACGCCATCCAGCTGGAAGACCAGACCTTTCCCAAGCGCTGCGGCCACTTCGCGGGCAAGGACGTGGCGCCGCTGCCGGAAATGCTGGCCAAGATCCGCGCCGCCGCCGACGCGCGCGTGGACGGCGACTTCCTGATCATCGCCCGCACCGACGCGCGCGCCACCCAGGGCTTCGAGGCCGCGATCGACCGCGCCCGCCAGTTCGCCGAGGCCGGCGCCGACATCCTGTTCATCGAGGCCACCGAAAGCCTGGAGGAAGTCCGCCAGGTGCCCAAGCTGCTGCCCCAGCCGCAGCTCATCAATATCGTGGTGGGCGGCAAGACGCCGGCGCTGACCGCCGCCGAGCTGGGCGGGCTGGGCTACGGCCTGGTGCTGTACGCCAACGCGGCGCTGCAGAGCGCGGTGGCGGGCATGCAGCGCGCGCTCGGCGCGCTCAAGCGCGACGGCATCCTGGACGAGAACCCCGAGCTGGTCGCGCCCTTCCGGGAGCGCCAGCGGCTGGTCGACAAGCCGTTCTACGACGATCTGGAAAAGCGCTATTCCGCCTGACGCGGCGCCGCCGGCCGGCGGATCAGAGCCGGTACGAGTCGTCCATCCGGTCCAGCTTGCGCAGCAGCGCCGGCCATTCCAGCACGCCGTAGGGGCGGCGCACGTGCGGCTGGTACATGTGGGCGGTCAGCTCCACCACCTCCGGCCGCGGCAGCACGACCTCGGTGGTGAGCGCCGCCACCTGCGCCTTGCAGGCCAGCTCCAGCCGGTAGATGTTGCTGAAGGCTTCCGGGATGGACGGGCCCGTCACCAGCAGGCCGTGGTTGCGCATCAGCAGCGCGTCCGCGTCGCCCAGGCTGGCCACCAGGCGCTCCTGCTCGTCCAGGTCGAAGGCCGGCCCCTCGTAGTCGTGGTAGCCCACCTTGGCGAAGCGCATGCCGGTCTGGGTCAGCGGCAGCAGGCCGCACTTCATGGACGCCACCGCCATGCCCGCCCAGGTGTGGGTGTGGATGATGCACCTGGCGTCCGGGCGGGCGCGATGGATGGCGGCGTGGATCACGAAGCCGGCCTTGCTCACGCCGTAGGGGAAGTCCGGCCGATGGTCCAGGATGTTGCCGTCCAGGTCGATGCGGCGCAGACTGGAAGCGGTGATTTCCTCGTACAGCAGGCCGTAGGCGTTGATGAGGAACTGGTCCTCGGCGCCCGGCACCTGCACCGAAATGTGGTTTGCTATCATCGTCGACATGCCGTAGTGGGCGACCAGCCGATAGCACGCAGCCAGGTCGACGCGGGCCTGCCATTCCCCGGCGGGCACCTCGTCCTTCAGGCTGGGAATCGAAAGTGGGTTCCTATCCATTTTTTCTCCTGCTGTCGTTGCCGCCCGACGCATGCCGGGCGGTCCAAGACCGATAGATCCGATAAAAAGACGAGCCGGCCATGGAACTGAGGCAACTGCGCTACTTCGTCCAGGTCGTCGAATCGGGCAGCCTGGCCAAGGCCTCCAAGCTGATCTACATCGCCCAGCCCGCGCTCAGCCGGCAGTTGGCCAAGCTGGAGGCCGAGATCGGCAAGCCGCTGCTGCTGCGCTCGGCGCGCGGGGTGGTCCCCACCGCCGGCGGCCTGGCGCTGTACAAGCACGCCAAATTCCTGCTGCGCCACGTGTCCCACGCGGTCTACGCCGCGCGCGAGGACAGCCCGGTGGCCGGCATGGTCACGGTGGGGCTGTCGCCGGCCACCGGCTGCGTGCTGGGCCTGCCGCTGCTGCTGGCGCTGCGTGCCCAGCACCCCGCCATCGTGCTCAACGTGGTCGAGGGCCCCAGCGGCCACCTGTACGACATGGCGCGCGCCGGCACGCTGGACGTGGCCATCCTGTTCGAATCCAGCCCGGCGCTGGGCATGTCGGTGGAGCCGCTGATCGAAGAGGAGCTCGCCCTCATCATGGCCGCCGATGCCGAGCCGCCCGGCGGCGGCGCCGTGCCGTCGGTGGCCGACCTGGCCGGCCTGCCGCTCATCCTGGCCACCCGCGCGCACCGCACGCGGCGCTACCTGGAGGCCGAGTTCGAGCGGCTGAAGCTGCCGCTGAACCTGGCTGCCGAGATCGACTCCCTGCCGCTGAGCCTGGCGGCCGTGCGGCACGGCCTGGGCGCCACCATCCAGCCGCTGACCGCGCTGCGCGGCGAAGCCCACCCCGAGGCCTTCCGCGCAGTGGCGCTGGGCGCGGCCGGCCTGACGCGCAGCTGCTACCTGTACGGCCCCGGCCCGGAACAGCAGTTCCCAGCGGCGGCGGTCGTGCTGTCCACCATCAAGGAACTGGTCGAGCAACTGGCGCGCTCCGGCGCCTGGGCCGGCACCCTGCCCGCGCCGTCGCCGCGTCATGGCGACGATGGCGGCGGCAGCGGCGCGAAGCCGTAGAGCCGCTCGGCGTTGCCCACGTACAGCGCGTGGCGCAGGGCCTCGCCGCCGGGCAGCCAACCGTCCAGCTGGTCGATCAGGTCGACGTCGTCGGGCGCCAGCCTGCCCGCCGGCAGGCCGGAATGCGGCCAGTTGCTGCCCCAGACGCAGCGGTCGGGCCGCTCGCGCAGCAGCGCCCGCACCAGCGGCTTCATGTCCTCGCAGGCCGGCGGGCCGCTGTCGGACAACCGGTACCAGCTCGATATCTTGGTCCAGCAGCGGTCGGTCTCGGCCAGCAGGCGGCGCACCACGGCGAAGCCCGGCGCGTCCAGGCCCTCGCCGCCGCGCACCCGGCCCAGGTGGTCGAACACCAGCGGTACCGGGCAGGCGCGCAGGCGCGGCTCCAGGTCCACCCAGTCCCGCGAGCGGCCGATGTTGATCTCGATGTGCCAGCCGTAGGGCGCGATGCGCCGGGCGATGCCTTCCAGCATGTCCAGGGTCGCGCCCGAGGCGAACTGCGCCATGATGCGCGCCGCGCGAAAGCCGGCGGCGTCCAGCGCGCGCAGCTCGTCCTCGGCGATTCCGGGGTGGATGACCGCCACGCCGCGCAGCCGCCCGGGCAGGCTGCGCAGGAAGTCGGCCGTGATCGAATTGTCGAACCCGTAGGGGCTGGCGTGCACCTGCACCCCGCGCGAGGCGCCGGCGCGGGCCAGCAGGCCCAGCCAGTCCTCGCGCCGCGCCGGCTCGGGATGGAACTTGCGGTTGCCGGCCAGGGGGTACTGGTCGAACCGGTCGTAGATGTGCGCGTGGCCGTCTATGGCGCCCGCCGGCAGCGGCCGGGCCGGCCGGCGCGGCGGCGCGCCGGGCTCTTCCCGACGCGCCCCGCTGGTTTCCGGCCCCCCGCCGGTCATGCTGCTGCTGCGCTTCAATCTTGCTGCTCCGTACATCGTGTGAACTGCATCGTGCGACCTGCTTCGTGCGGCTGCCCAGGCCAGCGCCGCGATGCAGGCCCTGCCGCTGCGGCCGCGCCCCATCGGGGCGGGCCTGCCGCCTGCGATCATTCGGCCGTGATGCTGGCCTCGCGGGCGATCTTCTTCCACCGGGCCAGGTCGTCGGCGACGAACCGGCGGAACTGCTTGCGGTCCATTTCCATCACGGACGCGCCCATTTCCTCGAAGCGCTTGCGCACCTCGGCGTCGCCGACCACCCTGGCCAGCGCGGCGGCCAGCTTGTCCTCCACCCCGGGCGGCAGGCCGGCCGGGGCGAACAGCCCGGTGAAGGTCGCCGCCTCCAGGCCGGCGTGGCCCTGCTCGGCCATCGTCGGCACGTCCGGCAGCAGCGGCGAGCGCGTCGCGCCCAGCTGCGCCAGGGCCTTGATGCTGCGCTCGCGCAGATAGGGCAGCGAGGAATTGAGCTGGTCGACCACCAGGCTGACGTGGTCGCCCAGCAGGTCGGTCATGGCCGGCCCGCTGCCCTTGTAGGGCACGTTCAGCGTGGCCAGCCCGGTCTGCTGCGCGATCAGCACCAGCGCCAGGTGCGCCAGCGAGCCCACGCCGGTGACCCCGGCGTTGATCGCGTCCTTTTTGGACAGGGCCACCAGCTCGGCATAGTTGGCGGCCGGCACCTTGTTCGACACATTGAGCACCAGCGGCACCGTCTGGATCGCGCCGATCGCCGTGAAGTCGCCCACCGGGTCGAAGGCGACGTTCTTGTAGATGGCCGGCGCAGTGGTCAGCGAGCCGGTCGAGCCCAGCAGCAGCGTGTAGCCGTCGGCCTGCGCGTGGGCGACGAAGGCCGCGCCGACCAGGCCGCCCGCCCCGGGGCGGTTCTCCACCACCACCGGCTGGCCCAGCGCGTCGCCCAGCGACTGCGCGACCAGGCGCGCGGTGATGTCGATGTTGCCGCCGGGCGAATACGGCACCACCAGGCGCAGCGCGTGGTCCGGGTAGGCGCCGCCCTGCGCCCGGGCCGGCTGGGCCTGCACGCCGGCCAGAAGCAGCGCGCACAGCGCCAGCAGGTGGCCGCAGCGGCGGCCCGCGAACTTGAGCATGGATCTGTCTCCTGTCTGGGTGTTCTGCTCGTGCGAGCGGACCGTCTGATCGCGGACCGTCGGGCACGCAGCCATCCTAGACGGGTATCGGCCCGGACAGGAAATACCGAAGCGACATACGGCCCATCGCGAATTGCGATGGCCCGGCCGCAAGTCATTATATTGACTTTGGTTGCCTAGTCATTATACTGACTTGGCAGCCGCCGCCCGGCCGGGCAGGCGCGCCGCACCGGCTCCGCCCGCCCCTCGCGGCCGCCGCCGGCACAACCACACAAGCCGGCAGACAGCACGGCTGGACGGAGACAGAACATGCTTGCCCACCGCTCGATCCGCCGCGCGCTGCGCGGCGCGCTTTTCGCCTGCTGCCTGGCCGCCCCGGCCTGGTCCGGCGCCCAGCAGGGTTATCCCGACAAGCCCATCCGCCTGGTGGTCGGCGTGCCGCCGGGCGGCACCATAGACCTGATCGCCCGCACCGTCGGCCAGCAGCTGTCGCAGCAGCTGGGCCAGAGCGTGGTGGTGGAAAACCGCGCCGGCGCCGGCGGCAACATCGGTGCGGCCTTCGTGGCCAAGGCCGCGCCCGACGGCTATACCCTGTTCCTGTCGGTGATCGGCACCATGGCCATCAACCCCAGCATCTACAAGCAGCTGCCCTTCGACCCGGTCGAGGACTTCGCGGCGATCTCGCAACTGACCTCGGTGCCGCAGGTGATGGTGATCCACCCCGACATACCCGCCAAAAACCTGCAGGAATTCCTGGCCTACGCCAAGGCCAGGCCGGGGCAGATCAACTTCGGCTCGGGCGGCACCGGCACGGCCACGCAGATGGCGGGCGAGCTGTTCAATTCCGTTTCCGGGGCCAAGCTGGTGCACGTGCCCTACAAGGGTAGCGCGCCGGCCATGACCGACCTGCTGGCCGGCCGGGTGTCGGCCATGTTCGAGCAGATCTCCACCGCCCTGCCGCACATCCGCAGCAACAGCCTGCGCCCCCTGGGCGTGACCACGCGCGAGCGCTCGCCCGCCGCGCCCGACATCCCCTCGCTGGCCGAGGCCGGCCTGAAGGGCTACGACGTCAGCACCTGGCACGGCCTGGTCGCCCCGGCCGGCACGCCGCCTGCCATCGTCCGGCGCCTGCACGACGAGGTCGTCAAGGCGCTGGCCAGCCCGGAGGTGAAGAAGCGCTTCGCCGAGGGCGGCATCATCCCGGTGTCCAGCACGCCGGAGGAGTTCGCCGCCTTCACCCGCTCCGAGGTCGAGCGCTGGCGCGAGGTGGTCAAGTCCTCGGGCATCGCCGCCTCGGTGGATTGAAGCGCCCCGCCGGCAGCCGGGCAGCCGGGCGGCCGCGCCCGCCGGCCCGCGGCCGGCCGGGCAGCACACGACAAGGATTGCGCAGCAATGAAACTCTGGTATCAAAGCATGGCCAGCGAGAAGGCCTGGCCCGGCTACAAGACCGCGCTGGCGGCCATCGTCGGCCAGGTCAGGGAGCCCGGCACGGCCATCGAGGTGCACGGCATCCGGAAGACGGGCGGCGTGGCCGAGCAGTACCGCTACCTGGAATACCTGGAGATGGCCGAGCTGCTGGAGAACGCCCAGGCCGCCGAGCGCCAGGGCTTCGACGCCTTCCTGATCGGCAACATCGCCGACCCCGGCATACGCGAATGCCGGGAGCTGGTCGGCATCCCCGTGCTCGGGCTGTGCGAGACATCCCTGCACCTGGCCGGCCTGATGGGCGCGAGCTTCGGCCTGGTGGGCATCAACGACAAGTTCACCCTGCGCGTGCTGGAGAACGTCCGGCGCGCCGGGCTGGAGTCGCGGCTGACCGGCGCGCGCAACATGGAAATGGACCGTCTGCTGACCCTGGAGGAAACCTTCACCGTGCCCGCGGCGCGCGACAAGGTGCTGGGCCGCTTCGCCGAGGCGGCCGACGCGGTGGCCGCGCAGGGCGCCGAAGTGGTGATCGCCGCCGGCGGCGTGGTCATGGCGCTGCTGGCGCAGGCCGGCGTGCACGACGCCGGGCGCGGCGCGCCGGTGCTCAACGGCATCACCGCGCTGGTCAAGATGGGCGAGGCGGCGGTGCGCCTGAACCGCATCATGGGCGGACGCTTCACCAGCCGGCGGCTGGCCTACGCGGCGCCTGGCAAGGAACAGCTCGCGGAGATACGCAAGTACTACGGCGACGTGTTCCGCACGGGCCCGGCCGGCGGCGCCTGAGACGGGCCGCTGGCTGGCGCACGACCCGCACGCCGCGACCGCGCGATCCGCGCCGGCGCGGCGCCGCATCCACAGTTCAACGCACCACGACGGGAGCAAGACAACCATGGCGACATTGATGGACGGCCGGGACGTGCCGGTCTTCGACGGATGGCATGACGAGGCCGAGGCCATTGTCGTGGGCGGCGGCATGGCCGGCCACAGCGCGGCCCTGGAACTGGCCGAGGGCGGCGCCGACGTGCTGCTGCTGGAGAAGCAGCCCGAGACCGGCGGCTCGTCGGTGCTGAGCGGCGGCTCCTTCGCCTTCGCCGGCACCGACCTGCAGAAGAAGCACGGCATCGAGGACAGTTCCGAACTGCTGTTCGACGACCTGCGCCGCATCGGCGCCTTCAACAACGACGAAAGCGTGGTGCGCGCCTACACCGACAACCAGCTCGACACCTACCACTGGCTGGCCGGGCACGGCGTGGCGTTCGGCAAGGTCTTCCTGGCCGCCGGCCAGTCGGTGCCGCGCGCGCATTCGCGCGACCCGCGCGAGGTGCTGGCCCAGGTGGCCGCGCGCGCGCAGGCGACCGGGCGGCTGGCGGTGCGGCTGGACGCGCCGGTCGGCCGGCTGGTGCGCAACACGCTGGACGGGCCGGTCGAAGGCGTGATCGCCCGGGTCGGCGGGCGCTGGCGCGCCATCCGCGCGCAGCGCGGCGTGGTGCTGGCCAGCGGCGGCTTCTCGCGCAACGGCGCGCTGTTGCAGCTGTTCGCGCCGGCGCAGGCCGAGGCGCAGCGCTCCGGCGGCCCCGGCAACACCGGCGACGGCCTGCTGATGGCCTGGGAGCTGGGCGCGGCCTTCCGCGACGTGGGCTACATCAAGGGCACCTTCGGCAGCCACCCCGACGCGGTGCCCGGCCAGCACCTGACCATCCTGCCCATCTACGTCGGCGGCATCGCCGTCAACGCCCAGGGGCAGCGCTTCATCGACGAGTCCAAGTCCTACAAGCTGATCGGCGACGCCTGCCTGCAGCAGCCCGGCGCCATCGGCTACCAGATCTTCGACCGGCGCATCTTCGAGCGCGGCCAGCGCGGCGTGCCCATCATGGACTTCCAGGCCAAGCTCGACAGCGGCCACCTGCTGAGCGCGCCCACCCTGGACGAGCTGGCCGCCAGGCTGGGCGTGCAGCCCGAAGGCCTGGCCCGCACGGTGGCGCAGTACAACGAATCGGTGCGTGCCGGGCGCGACGACGCCTTCGGCCGCGACGGGCTGAGCAACCACTATGGCGAACTGGCCAGCATCGACACGCCGCCCTTCTACGGCTACCCGTCCAAGAGCGTGGTGCTGGCCACCTACTGCGGGCTGGCGGTGGACGACCGGATGCGCGTGCGCAACGTGTTCGGCGAGACCATCCCCGGCCTGTACGCGGCGGGCGAAGTGGTCGGCGGCCTGCACGGCAGCGCCTACATGACCGGGTCGGCCATCGGCAAGGCCACCATCTTCGGGCGGCTGGCGGCGCGCGCCATGCTGGGGGTGGACGCGGCGGCGGCCGCCACGGGCGGCGCGTAGGCAGGGGCGAGCGCGGCCGCCAGCCCGGGCCTGGGGTACGAATACAATCCCGTCCAAGCACACCATGCTGTATTCGACCACATGCTGTCCACCGCTTGCGGCGTCGATTTCGGGACGTCGAACTCCACCGTGGGCTGGCACCGCACGGGCCACCCCACCCTGCTTGCCCTGGAGGACGGCAGGCCCACGCTGCCGTCCATGGTTTTCTTCCACACCGAGGAAATGCGCGTCAGCTATGGCCGCGCCGCCATGGCCGACTATCTGGACGGCTACGAGGGCCGGCTGCTGCGCGCCCTGAAAAGCGTGCTGGGCACCTCGCTGATGGAAGGCCACACCGCGCTGATGGGCGGCGCCATGCCGTTCCGCACGCTGCTGGCAAGATTCATCCTGGAACTGAAGCGCCGCGCCGAGGCCTCTGCCGGGCGCGAGTTCACGCGCGCGGTGCTCGGCCGGCCGGTCCACTTCGTCGACGACGACCCGCAGGCCGACCAGAAGGCGCAGGACACGCTGGCCGAGGTGGCGCGCGACGCCGGCTTCGCCGACATCGCCTTCCAGTACGAGCCGCTGGCGGCGGCTTTCGAGCTGGAATCGCGCATGACCGAGGAGGCGCTGGTGCTGGTGGCCGACATCGGCGGCGGCACCTCCGACTTCACGCTGGTCCGGCTGGGCCCGCAGCGGGCCGGCCGGCCCGACCGGCGCGACGACATCCTGGCGCACGGCGGCGTGCATATCGGCGGCACCGATTTCGACAAGCAGTTCAGCCTGGCCCGCGTCATGCCCATGCTGGGCCTGGGCACGCGGCTGAGCGGGGGCAAGGACATGCCGTCCACGCAGTACGGCAACCTGGCCGGCTGGCATACCATCCCGCTGGCCTACACCCCCAAGGTCTGGGCGCAGCTCAGCGAAATCCACAGCGTGGCCGCCGACAAGGAAAAGGTGGGCCGCCTGCTCGAACTTATCCGGCAGCGCGCCGGCCACTGGCTGGCGCTGCAGGTCGAGGAAGCCAAGATCGCGCTGTCCGGCGCGCAGTCGGCCCGCATCTCGCTCGAACGCATCGCCGCGGGGCTGGCGCTCGACACGGCCCGGTCCGAATTCGAGCAGGCGGCCGAGCGCCTGGTGGATCGCATCGAGGACACCGTGCAGGCGCTGCTGCGCAGCGCCTGCACGCCCGCCGATGGCGTGGATGCGGTGTTCTTCACGGGCGGATCGAGCAGCATCCCGCTGCTGCGCAGCCGGCTGGCGGCGCGTTTCCCGCGCGCGCGCAAGCTCGACGGCGACCTGTTCGGCGCCATCGGCATCGGCCTGGCGCTGGACGCCAGCCGCAAGTTCGCCTAGCGGGCCGTCGAAGCCGGCGGCACGGCGGCGAAAGCAAACGGAGCATCGGGCACGCCGCTTATTGCCGCGGCGCGCATAAGGCGGCGCCGGCCTGCCCCGCCGCCATTCTTCCCGCCACGCGGCCGAAGACGGTGGCCTTGCCATTGGCGGTGCCCGTCATGTAGGCGTTGCCGTGGAATCCCCCCATCACCCCGCCGGCGGCGTACAGGCCGCCGATGGGACCGCCGCGCACGTCCAGCACCCGCATGCCCTCGTCCACCGCCAGCCCGCAGTAGGTGGCCAGCACCACGGTGGTGGAGGGGTAGGCATAGAACGGCGCCTGCTCGATCGCCGCCAGCCGGCCGAAGCCGTTGCACAGGCTGGCGCGCCCGAAGCGCGCGTCGGCGCCGGCGAGCGCGTCGCGGTTGTATTCGGCCACGGTGTCCTCCAGTGCCCGCGGGTCCAGCGCCAGCAGGCGCGCCAGGCCGGCCAGGGTGGGCGCGGAGACGATGCGCCCGGCGCGCAGGTCGGCCTGGAAGTCCATGGCCGGGATGCCCGGGCGGCCGGCCGCGAAGATGCGGCTGTCGAACACCTGGTAGGCCAGCGCGCGCGGCTGCTGCAGGCAGGCGTCGCCGATCAGCTTGTAGGACTGCGACTCGTCGGTGAAGCGGCGCGCGTGCACGTTGACCGCGATGGCGCCGGCGTACATGGGGAAGAGGATGAAGTGGTCGTGCGCCCCCGCCCCGGGATGGCTGCCGAAGGTGCCCTTGATGCGGCCCATGTCGCGCAAGGCCGCGCCCAGCTCCCAGGCCATCAGCAGGCCGTCGCCGGTGTTGCCGTCGCTGCCCATGCGCTGGGCGCCGGCCTGCGCCGGGGCGAACAGCCGCAGCAGTTCGTCGTTGCGCGAAAAGCCGCCGGTGGCCAGCACCACGCTGCCGGCGGCCAGCTCCCGCCTGCCCTGCGGCGTGTCGACCGCCACCCCGGCCACCGGGCCGCCGGCGCGGCGCCGCAGCAGCCTGCGCACGCGCGCGCGCAGGCGGGTGCGCACGCCGCGGGCCTGCGCGGCGGCGATGACGGTGTCCAGCACCTGGCGCGGGTTGCGCGAATGCGCGCGCGGCACCGACTGGCCCGAGGCGATGAAAACCTTGTCGAAGGTCACGCCCAGGCGGCGCAGCCAGTCGTAGGATTCCAGCTGGCTGTCGGCGTAGAGCCGCACCAGGGCGGGGTCGTTGACATAGCCGCCGACGCGGCGCAGGTCGTCGAACAGGCGGCCGGCGTCGTCGGCGATGCCCAGGCTGCGCTGCAGGTCGGTGCCGGCGAAGGCGAAGGAGCCGCCGCTCAGCACCGTGGCGCCGCCCGCCTGCGGCTCGCGCTCGCACAGCAGCACGCTGGCGCCGGCCTCGGCCGCTTCCAGCGCGGCGCAATAGCCCGCCAGCCCGCCGCCCACCACGATCACGTCGGCGTCGCCGCCGGCATCCTGCCCATCGGTCCGTGCCATGTCTTCCTCCCCGCAACGCCGGCCTGGCGCCGGACGGCGCCGGCCCAGGCGGTGTCCTGGCCTGTTCTCAAAGTCATTATAATGACTACACCCATAACGGACAATAGCGCGGACCATGCCCACTACCCGGAAAACCGGCCTGCCCCTTTACCAGCGCTGCTACCAGGACCTGCTGCGGCGCATCGAGAACGGCGAGTTCCGCCCCGACGACCGCCTGCCCACCGAAGAACAGCTCTGCCGCGAATACGAAGTCAGCCTGATCACGGTGCGCCGCGCCGTGGCCGAGCTGGCCCGCGCCGGCATCGCGCGCCGCCGCCACGGCCTGGGCACCTTCGTCATCGGCCCGCCGCAATCGGGCAAGTCGCTGATGCTGATGGGTCGGCTGGAAAGCGTCATGTCGCATTCCACCGAAGTCACGCACCGGCTGCTCGCGCGCCGCGCCGCGCGGCTCGCGCCGGAGCTGGCGCGAGCCTTCGGGATGGAGGACGAAGGCATGCAGCGCATCGACGTGATCTACCTGCGCGGCCAGCCTTTCTCGTACACCTCCATCTACGCGCCGCGGGCCGTGGCCTGCGGGCTGGACGACGCGGCCGTCGCGCAAAGCCATGCCTCGGTCTTCCACCTGCTGCAGGACCGGGCCGGCGCGCCGGTCGCGCACGTGGACCAGACGCTGGACATCGCGGCCGCGCCCAAGGCCGCCGCGGCCGCGCTGGGCGTCAAGCCGGGCCGCCCGGTGCAGCGCGCGCTGCGCGCCTACTACGGGCAGGACGGCCAGGCGATGTTCGGCGCCGTGGTGCTCTACCACCCCGAGCATTTCCGCATCTCGATGCGCTTCATTCCCTAGCGAAAAACGTCCGCAAAGCGCTTGACAGACCCTGTCCGCAAGGCTCAAGATATTCTGAAAAAGGAATTGTATTCCGATATAGAAATCATCCTGGAGCGAGACAGATGCAGGACGAAAAGCATGACGTCGTGGTGGTGGGCTGCGGCGTGGCAGGCCTGTCGGCCGCCGTGTCGGCGGCCGAGCACGGCGCGAAGGTGGCGGTGCTGGAACGCGCCCCAGTCGAGGAGCGCGGCGGCCAGAGCCGCTACACCGAGGCCTACCTGCGCATGAAGAGCGAGACCGAAGTCACCGACGACTTCGAGTCCCACCTGGCGGAAAACGGCTCGGCGGCCATCAGCCCGGAGCTGATCGCCGAATCGGCCCAGCCCCCGGCCAGCCGCTCGGCGCTGATCAATTCGCTGAGCATCGCCGACCCCGACGTGGTCGACACCCTGGCCAGCCACGCCGGCCCCACCATCGCCTGGATGCGCGGCTTCGGCGTGCGCTTCGACTTCCTGCCCACCCAGTTCCTGACGCGCACCCAGCCCCGCCTGCTGCCGGTGGGCGGCGGCGCCGCCCTGGTCGAGGCGCTGGCGCAGCGCGCGGAAAAGCTGGGCGTGGCCTTCCACTACGAGACCGCCGCCCAGGACCTGGTGCGCGGCGGGGACGGCGCCGTCCTGGGCGTGTGGGCCCGCACCCGCGGCGCGCAGGCGCGGCGCCTGCTCGGCAAGGTGGTGCTGGCCTGCGGCGGCTTCGAGGGCAACAGCGAAATGCAGACCCGCTACCTGGGCCCGCGCTCGTCCTACCTGCGGCCGATCTGCCGCGGCGGCTACTACAACCGCGGCGACGGCATCCGCATGGGCCTGGCCGCGGGCGCCGCGCCCAGCGGCGACTTCGGCAGCTACCACGCCGAGCCCATCGACCCGCGCTCGGGCATTTCCGAGCCGGCGGTCTTCATCTTCCCCTACGGCATCCTGGTCAACCGCCAGGGCCGGCGCTTCACCGACGAAGCGCCCGGCACCGTCGACGCCCATTACGAAAGCGTCACCCGCCGCATCTACGAGCAGGACGGCGGCATGGCCTACGTCGTCCTGGACGCGCGCCATACCGAAATCCCCAACTACCGCCTGGGCATACGCACCGACCAGCCGCCCATCGAAGCAGCGAGCGTGGCCGAGCTGGCCGGCAAGCTGGGCGTGGACGCCGCGGCGCTGCAGGACACCGTGGACGCCTACAACCGCGCCTGCGTGCCGGGCGACTACCGGCCGCTGGAACTGGACGGCGTAGCCACGCGCGGCATCAGCCCGCCCAAGTCGAACTGGGCCCTGCCCTTGGACAAGCCGCCCTTCCACGCCTACCCCATCATGTCGGCCAACGTCTTCACCTTCGGCGGCCTGAAGGCCGATTCGCTGGGCCGGGTGGTCGACCACGACGGCGAGCCCATCGCCAACCTGTACGCGGCCGGCGAGATGACCGGCCTCTACTACGGAACCTACACCGGCTCCACCTCGGTGCTGCGGGGCATGGTGTTCGGGCGGCTGGCCGGCGCGCATGCCGCCGGCGGCCGGGCGGCCGCGGCCTGAACGCCTGCGCGGCCCGCCATCCGGCGGGCGTGGCGGCATCCCTAGCGGCCAGTACCGGCCGCGCCGGCACGGGCGCGGCCATCCACACACGATTCAGGAGACAGGCATGAAGACCTACCGGCAACGGGCCATATGGGGCGTACTCGCGGCGGTCGGCGCACTGGCGGCGGGCACCGCCGCGGCCGCCGAGCCCGGCATCACCCAGGACAGCATCAAGATCGGCGTGCTCGGCCCCATGACGGGCCCGGCCGCGCTGTTCGGCAAATCGGTATTCGGCGTGGAGGCCATCTACAAGGACATCAACGACAAGGGCGGCATCCACGGCCGCAAGGTCGTGCTGGTGCGCGACGACACGGCCTGCGACCCGTCGCGCGGCCTGGCCGCGATCAAGAAGCAGGTCTCGCAGGACCAGGTCTTCGCCATCAACGGCGAGGCGTGCAGCAACGTGATGATGGCGATGAAGCCCGAAGTGCAGCGCTCCGGCGTGCCCTTCGTGGTGATGAGCGCCGCCTCGCCGCGCATCTCCGACCCGCTCGCGCCCAACATTTTCCAGCCGGTGGCCACCACCGACAACGTCGGGCGCACCATGGTCGATTTCGCGATGTCCAAGCCGGGCACCAGCAAGATCGCCTTCGTCAGCCATTCCGACGACTGGGGCAAGTCCAACCGCGACCCGGCCGTCGAATACCTGAAGACCAAGTACCGGATCGAGCCGGTGGCCAACCTGGCGATGGAGCGCGGCTCGTCCAACGCCACGCCGCAGATCCTGCGCCTGCGCAGCTCGGGCGCCGAGGTGGTCATGCTGATGATGTACCCGGCCGAGGTCGCGATCTTCATGCGCGACGCCGCCAAGTACGGCCTGAAGGTGCCGGTGCTGGCGCCCCAGTCGATCTCGCTGGAGGACACGCGCGACCGCGTGGGCAGCGTGGACGCGGTGCGTAACCTGGCGGTCTACTACCCCTACGCGCACCCCTTCGACTCGCCCGAGATGAAGCAGTACGCGCAGCTCATCAACAAGTACTACCCGTCGGAGCGGGTCGAGAACTTCAGCTTCCTGGGCATGCCGGGCGCCTACGTGATGATCAAGGCGCTGCAGGACATCGGCCCCGAGCCGACCCGGGCCAAGCTGATCGAGGCCCTGAACAACGTCCGCAACTTCGATACCGGCGTGGCGGCCGTGCCCGTCTCGTTCTCGCCCGAGGACCATGCCGGCATCAAGGGCGGCGCCATGGTCACCTTCAAGGGCGACCAGATCGTCATCGTCAAGAGCCGCGAGGACTGACGCCATGTTCGGCCAGTTGGTCCTGAGCGGGATCTCGCAGGGCAGCATCTACGCGCTGGTGGCGCTGGGCATGACGGTGGTGTACCGGGCGACCGGGGTGGTGAACTTCGCCCACGGCGAGTTCTTCATGATGGGCGCCTTCGTGCTGTACGTGCTGGTACAGCTCGCGGGGCTGCCCTTCTACGCCGCGGCGCCGCTGGCCGTGATCCTGATGTTCCTGTGCGGCAAGGCGGTCGAAAGGGCGCTGGTGCGGCCGATCGCGCTGGCCCCGCACATCATCATCGCCATGATGACGGTGGCGGTCTCCTACCTGCTGCGCGGCGTCGCCCGCGTGTTCTGGGGCCGCGAGGTGCTGCCCATGCCGCAGGTGTTCGACCTGCCGCCGCTGCAGCTGGGCGAGGTCATCCTGACCGCGCAGGACCTGGTCATCGTCGCCGTCACCCTGGCGCTGATGGCCGGCTTCTTCCTGGTCTTCCACCGCAGCCGCTTCGGGCGCATCGCCCAGGCCGCCTCGGCCAACCCGCGCGGCGCCGCGCTGATCGGCATCGACGTGGACGCCATCAGCGGCAATATGTGGGGCATCGCCGCGGCGCTGGGCGCGGTGGCCGGGATACTGGTCGCGCCCATCACCCTGCTCTACCCCGACATGGGCGGCCAGGTGCTGATCCGCGCCTTCGCGGCGATGACGCTGGGCGGCTTCGGCAACCTGGGCGGCGCGATCGCCGGCAGCCTGACCGTCGGGGTGCTGGAACAACTGGCCGGCACCTACGTATCGACCGCCATGATCGACATCTTCGCCTTCATCGTCATCATCGTCGCGCTGATCCTGCGCCCCAACGGCTTCTTCGGCAAGGCGGAGGTGGCCCGTGTCTGACGCCATCCTCGCCGCCGGCGGCGGCCGGCGCGGCGGCGCGGCGCGGCTGCTCGCGCCGGCCGCGGCCGCGCTCGCGCTGCTGGCCCTGCCCTGGTTCACCAACGACTACGTCCAGTACATCGTCAACCTGATCCTGGCCTACGGCCTGGTGGCGGTGGGCTTCAACATCGTGCTGGGCTACCTGGGCCAGCTGGCCTTCGCCAACACGGCCTTCTTCGGCGTGGGCGCCTACGCCTTCGGCATCCTGATGGAGCGCTACGGCCTGCCCTTCTGGGCCGCGCTGCTGCCGGCCGCGCTGGCCGGCGGCCTGACCGGCCTGCTGATCGGCCTGCCGGCGCTGCGCCTGAAGGGCTACTACCTGGCCGTGGTCACGCTGTCCCTGGGCGAGCTGCTGCGCTGGGGCTACATCCACGGCGACACGCTCACGCACGGTTCCAGCGGCCTGGCCATCCCGCCGTCGACGCTGGAATTCCTGCCCCTGCCCGAGGACGCGCAGCGCTACTACGTGCTGCTGATAGTGGGTGGGCTGGTGCTGTGGGCCACCGTCAACCTGCTGCGCTCGCGCGTGGGGCGCGCCTGGGTGGCGATACGCGAGAACGAGTTCGCCGCGGCCTCGCTGGGCTTCTCGCCGGCGCTGTACAAGGTGGCGGCCTTTGGCTGGAGCGGCTTCGTGGTCGGCATGGGCGGGGCGCTGTTCGCCCTGCTGATCGGCCGCGTCGCGCCGGAAAGCTTCGACCTGCACCAGTTGCTGCTGCAGTTCGCCATCGTCATGGTGGGCGGCCTGGGCAGCGTGGTCGGCTCGCTGCTGGGCGCGCTGCTGCTGACCGCCGCGCCCGAGGTGCTGCGCAACTTCCCCGGCGCGGAGGAAATCGTCTTCAGCCTGCTGCTGATCGGCGTGCTGCTGTTCATGCCGCACGGGCTGTCCGGCATGCTGCGGCGCGTATTCCCGCGGCTGCGCGAGCGACTCTACAGGAGCCGGCCATGAACCGCCCCGATCCCGCGCAGGCTGCGCCGACCACGGCGGCTGCCGGGCCGGCCGGCTCCGCGCCCCTGCTGCAGCTCGACGGCGTGAGCGTCGCCTTCGCCGGGCTCAAGGCGCTGACCGGCGTGTCCTTCGGCCTGCGGGCCGGGCAGATCGCCGCGGTCATCGGCCCCAACGGCGCGGGCAAGTCCACGCTGTTCAACGCCGTCACCGGCTACGTGCCGCTGTCGGCCGGCACCGTGCGCTTCGAGGGCCGCGACCTCGCCGGCATGCCGCCGCACCGGATCTCGGCGCTGGGCATGCGCCGCACCTTCCAGAACGGCGGCATCTTCGGCTCCATGACCGTGCTGGAGAACGTCCTGACCGGCCTGAACCAGCAGACCGCCAGCTCGCCCGCCGGCATCGTCTTCGGCCTGCCCGGCGCGCGCCGCGCCGAGGCCCAGGCCGCGCGGCGCGCCATGGAGCTGCTCGACCTGCTGGGCCTGGCCGGCCTGGCCGGGCGCGTGGCGGCCGACCTGTCCTCGGGCCAGCAGCGCATCGTCGAGATCACCCGGGCGCTGGCCGCGCGCGCGCAGCTGCTGCTGCTCGACGAGCCCGCCGTGGGGCTGTCCGCGCACGAGCGCGACCAGTTGGTCGAAGTGCTGCGCCGCCTGGCCCGCGAAGGCGTGGCCGTGCTGCTGGTCGAACACACCATAGACATGGTCATGGCGGTGTCGGAAAAAGTCGTCGTGCTCAATTACGGCCAGGTCATCGCCGACGGCGCGCCGGCCGAGATCCGCGCCCACCCCGCCGTGCTGGAGGCCTATCTTGGACAACAATAGCCCCGTGTTGTCGATCGAGCGCGTCACCGCCCGCTACGGCAAGTCCGAGGCGCTGCGCGGCGTGTCGCTGCAGGTGCGCGACAGCGAGGTCGTGGCCCTGCTGGGCGCCAACGGCGCGGGCAAGACCACCCTGCTCAACCTGATCAGCGGCTTCATCCGGCCGGCTTCGGGCGAGGTCCGCCTGCAAGGCGCGCCCATAGGCGGGCAGAAGCCCTACCAGGTGTTCCACCGGGGCGTGGTGCAGGTCTCGCAGGGCCGCGACATCTTCCCGGCCATGACCGTGCAGGACAACCTGGAGCTGGGCGCGGTCGCCCGCCGCGACGGCGGCCCGGCCGACCTGCAGCGCGTCTACGACTACTTCCCCAGGCTGGCCGAGCGGCGCGGCCAGCGCGCCGGCACGCTGTCGGGCGGCGAGCAGCAGATGCTGGCCATCGGCCGCGCGCTGATGGGCCGGCCGCGCATCCTGCTGCTGGACGAGCCCTCCGGCGGCCTGGCGCCGCGCTTCGTGCAGGAGATCGGCCGCATCATGCGCGCGCTCAAGGAAAGCGGCTCGACCATGCTGATCGTCGAGCAGAACGTCGCGCTGGCGCTGGGCGTGGCCGACCGCTACTACATCCTGCGCGGCGGCGAGATGGTGCGCGAAGGCGTGCCCGCCGACCTGGGCAGCGACTACGCCGAAGTCGCGCGCAGCTACTACCTATAGGGACTTTGCAAGGAAAGGACGATGGAACTCGCAGACAAGATCGCGATCGTGACGGGCGCCGCCGGCGGCATAGGCGGCGCCGTGGCCCACGCCCTGGCCGCGCGCGGCGCCCACGTGTACGCCGCCGACCTGGCCGACGCCGGCCCGGTCGTCCAGGCCATCCGCGCCCAGGGCGGCCGGGCCACGGCCGCCTCGCTGGACGTGACCCGGCTGGACCAGATCCGCGGGCTGGCCGCGCGCGTCCAGGCCGAGCAGGGCGGCATCGACATCCTGGTCACCGCCGCCGGCATCACCGGCTTCGGCGCGGCCGCCACGCTGACCGAGGAGCAATGGGACCGCATCCAGGACATCAACCTGAAGGGCGTGTTCTTCTGCTGCCAGTCGGTCATCGAGCCCATGCGCCGGCGCGGCGGCGGGCGCATCGTCAACATCGGCTCCATCCTGGGCAAGAACGGCGGCAACGCCCGGCCCTGGCTGGACCCGGACGAGCAGCAGCGCTCGTCGAACATTTCCTACGGCGCCGCCAAGGCCGGCGTGCACGCGCTGACCTTCTACCTGGCGCGCGAGCTGGCGTCCTCGGGCATCACGGTCAACGCGGTGGCGCCCGGCCCGATCGCCTCGGCCATGACCTCGGGCTTCCCGGAGGCCCTGCGCCGCATCATCCCGCTCAACCGCATGGGCACGGCCGAGGAAGTCGCCGCCGCTGTGGCCTTCCTGGCCGGCGGCTCGGCCTCCTTCATCACCGGCGAAGTGCTGGACGTCAACGGCGGCATGTGGGCCGACTGAGCCCGCGCCGCCCGCGTGCGCCCCGGCCGCGGCCGCAACGGCGCGCATCCCCTTCCATCCCGCTCACACCATAGAGGAACCCCATGAACACCCCTGCCAAGAAAACCGCCCTGCTGCTGCTCGACCTGCAGAACGAAATGGTCGACCCCGAGGGCAAGATCGGCAAGGCGGGCCTGGCCAAGGCCGCGGCCGACCGCGGCGTGCTGGAGCGCGCGGCCTGGGCGCTGGAGCGCGCGCGCACGGCCGGGCTGGACATCGTCCACGTGCGCCTGGGCTTTCGCGCCGACTACGCCGACGCGCTCAGCCAGGCCCCGCGCGTGGCCAAGATGAAGGAGAACGGCGTGGCCGTGCTCGGCACCTGGGGCACCGAGTTCCCGGACGCCGTCAAGCCGCGCGAGGGCGAGCTGATCGTCACCAAGCAGTGCGTCAACCCCTTCTTCAACACGCCGCTGCTGAACTGGCTGCTGCACCGGGGCGTGCGCCGGCTGGTCTACGGCGGCGTGGCCACCAACCTGGTCGTGGAGATGACCACGCGCGTGGCCGACGACGCCGGCTTCGAGCCCGTCGTCATGGAGGACTGCTGCGCCGCGCCCAACCCGGCCTGGCACGCCTTCTCGGTCGAGAACATCCTGCCCGTGTTCGGCACGGTGTCCACTTCCACGGCCGCCCTGGGCTGAGCCGCGCCGACACAGGAGAAGCCGCCATGCCGCAGTTCGATATCGAAGTCGACGTCCTGGTCATCGGCGCCGGCGGCGCCGGACTGGCCGCGGCGGTGGCCGCGCACGACGCCGGCGCCCAGGTCGCCGTGGTGGAAAAGCAGGAGCGCGCCGGCGGCAACACCGCCCTGAGCACGGCCTCGCTGCCCGGGGCCGGCACCCGCTTCCAGAAGCGGGCCGGCATCGAGGATACGCCGCAGACCATGCTGGACGACTTCCGGCGCCTGGCCGGCGAGCACGACGCCAGCGCCCTGGCCCGCCTGCTGTGCGAGCGCTCGGCCGAGCTGGTGGAATGGCTGGCCGACACCGTGGGCGTGCCGCTGGACGTCATCACCGACTACAAGCACGTGGGGCACTCGGTGCCGCGCCTGCACGCGCCGGCCTCGCGCAAGGGCGAGGACCTGGTGCGCTGCATGGTGGCCGCGCTGGAGTCGCGCGGCATCCCGCTCGCCCTGGCCAACCCGGCCATGGAGCTGGAGTTCGACGACGCCGGCCGGGTCGCCGGCGCGGCCACGCTCACGCGGCAGGGCGAGCGCGCGCGCATCGGCGCGGCCCGGACCATCCTGGCCGTCAACGGCTTCGGCGCGGCGCCCGACATGGTGCGCGAATACTGCCCGGAGATCGCCGGCGCCATGTACGTGGGCGCCCCCGGCAGCCAGGGCGAGGCCCTGCGCTGGGGCCGCGCGCTGAACGCGCGGCTGGGCAACATGGCCAGCTACCAGGGCTACGCCACCGTCATCACCCCCCACGGCGAGCTGCTGTCCTGGACCAATATCGAAAAGGGCGGCATCGTCGTCAACGCCCAGGGCCGGCGCTTCGGCGACGAGTCCATCGGCTATTCCGGCTTCGCCGCGCCGGTGCTGGCGCAGGCCGGGCCCGCCTACGCCGTCTTCGACCAGCGCATCCGCGACGTCTCGGCGCAGGAGCCCTGGTTCAAGGAACTGCTGGACTACGGCGGCGCCAAGCGGGCCGAGGACGCCGCCGCGCTGGCGCAGGCCCTGGGCGTGGATCCGGCCGCGCTGGCCTACACGCTGGAGCGCTACGGCGCCGCCGCGCGCGGCGAGCGGGCCGACGAGCACGGCCGGCGCGACTTCGGCCTGGCGCCGCTGCAGGCGCCCTACTGGTATTCGCAGGTGCAGCCGGCGCTGCTCAGCACCCAGGGCGGGCTGATGGTGGACGCGCAGGGCCGCGTGCTGGACGCCTCGGACGCCCCCATCCCCAACCTGTACGCCGCCGGCGGCGCGGTCGCCAGCCTGGCCGGGCGCAGCGGCGGCGTGGGCTACCTGTCGGGCAGCGGCCTGCTGCACGCCATCGGCCTGGGCTGGATCGCAGGACAGTCAGCCGCGCGGGAAATGAAGGCCCCCCGCCTACGCGCTGACGCGCGCCCCCCAGGGGGCGGCGCTGGCGGACCGGCAAAGCCGGCTCCGCGGCACCCTGGATCGAGCAGCACCCGCTTCATACGGGGCGGATGATGCACGGCGCCACGGATCGCTAGGATGAACACGCCCAACGCTTCCCCGGCGGCGCTGCCCGACGAGACCGACGTCGCCGTGATCGGCGGCGGGCTGGCCGGGCATTGCGCGGCGCTGGCCGCAGCCGAGGCCGGCGCGCGCGTCCTGCTGCTGGAGAAGCGCGAGCGCACCGGCGGCAGCACCGTGCTGAGCGGCGGCTTCATGGCCTTCGCCGACACCCCCGAGCAGCGCGCGGCCGGCGTGAGCGACAGCGCCGGGCTGTTGCTGGACGACCTGCGCGCCGTCGGCGGCCCGGAGGCCGACGACGCCCTGCTGCAAACCTATGCGCGCGAGCAGGCCGGCCTGTACCGCTGGCTGGCCGGCCACGGCATACGCTTCGGCGCCCTCGAGCACAGCGCCGGCCAGTCCGCCCCGCGCAGCCACCAGACCGGCACGCAGGCGCTGATCGATACCCTGGCCGCGCGCCTGGCCGGGCATGCGCAGGCGCGCCTCGCCTGCGGCGTGCGCGCCCGGGCGCTGGTGCGCGAGGAGGTGGACGGCCCGGTGCGCGGCGTGGACCTGGACACGCCCGCCGGCCCGCGCCGCCTGCGCTGCCGCGGCGGCGTGGTGCTGGCCAGCGGCGGCTTTTCCCGGTCCGAGGAGCTGCTGCGCCTGTTCGCCCCGCAGCAGGCCGGCGCGGTGCGCATCGGCGGCGCCGGCAGCACCGGCGACGGCCTGAAGATGGCCTGGAAGCTGGGCGCCGGCATGCGCGACATGGGCCAGATCCGCGGCACCTTCGGCACCCACCCGCAAAGCGGCCCGGAAAAGCACGAGATCCTGCTCGCCTTCTACCTGGGCGCCATCATCGTCAACCGCGAAGGGCGGCGCTTCGTCGACGAATCGCTGTCCTACAAGCAACTGGGCGACGCCTGCCTGCAGCAGCCCGGCGGCGTGGCCTGGCAGGTCTTCGACCAGGCGGTCATGGAGGCGGCCAGCCCCGGCGTGCCGCTGTTCGACTTCGCCCCCTACCTGGCGAGCGGCATGCTGCTGCGCGCCGACACCCTGGAGGACCTGGCCGCGCAGTGCGGCATGGACGCCGCCGCGCTGCGCGCCGCCGTCGAGCGCTACAACGCCGGCGCGGCCGCCGGCCGCGAGACCGAGTTCGGCCGCGACGGCCTGTGCCACCACGCCGGCCAACTGGTGCCCATCGCCCGGCCGCCCTTCTACGCCTACCTGTCGACCACCGTGGTGCTGGCCACCTACTGCGGCCTGCACGCCGACGAGGGCGCGCGCGTGCGCGACGTGGCGGGCGAGCCGATGGACGGGCTGTACGCCGCCGGGGAAATCGTCGGCGGCTTCCACGGCCGGTCCTACATGACCGGCACGTCGCTGGGCAAGGCGGCGCTGTTCGGCCGCATCGCCGGCGCCGCGGCGGCCGCGCGGGCGGCGGCGGGCGGCCCGGGCCATCCCGCCGGTCCGCCCCCATGACGGACTCCATGCATTCGCGCCGGGAACGAGGCGCACCGGCCGCGGCGGCGGGCGATGCTACGATCCGCAGTCATTCCGATTTGGCAGGCATCGAATGGAAACGCCGGACATCGACAACGACAAGCTAGCGCCCGAGGCCGACCTCGGCCCGCGCTCGCCGCTGCGCACCGTGCAGGTGCTGCACGAACTGGCCGTCAACGCCGCGGGCATGCCGCTGGCCGCGCTCGCCCAGCGGCTGCAACTGCCCAAGACCAGCCTGTTCCGGCTGCTGCGCTCGCTGGAGAGCGGCGGCTACGTCGTCTCGGCCAACGGCCTGCACCAGGTCGGCCCGGCCGCGCTCAAGCTGGGCGCGGCCATCGTGCACAACCGCCAGTTCCCCAACTGCGCGGTGCCCATCATGCAGGCGCTGGCCGAGCAGCTGGACGAGACCATCATCCTGGGCACCATAGGCGAGAACGGCAGGGACATCATCTACATCGAGTCGATCGAAGGCACCCACCCGCTGCGCTTCATCATCAAGCCCGGCACCGTCAAGCCGCTGTACTGCTCGGCCAACGGCCTGGTCATCCTGGCCCACATGCCCGCGGCCGACCTGCGCCGCTACCTGAAGACGGTGCGCTTCGAGCGGCTGGCGCCCAAGACCATCAGTTCGGTAGCCGAGCTCAAGGCCAGGCTGGACCGGGTCCGCGCCACCGGCATCGCCGCCAGCGAGGAAGGCATGTTCGAAGGCGTCTACTCGGTCGGCGCGCCGGTGGCCGATGCCTCCGGCCAGGTGCGCAACGCCGTGTCCATCTCGGCGCCTTCCACCCGCGGCCTGCCGCGGGAAGCGCTGTTCTCGCAGTTGATCCGGCAGGCGGGCGAGGAAATCTCCCGCATGCTGGGCTACACCGGCCCCTACCCGCCGCCTGCCTGAGGGCGGCGTGGAAGCGGCCTCGCCGCTGCGTTCCGGGTATCCCGCCCCGTCCCGCCCGAGACATCCCGCCCGACACACCTCGCCCGAGACACCCCGCCGAGGAGACTCCGCCATGACACCAGCCTTCGCCAGCACCTACGCCGAAACCGCCGGCGGCGGCCTGCACGTCCTGCAGGGCGGCGCCGGCGCGCCCCTGGTCCTGCTCGGGCCGGCGGGCCGCTCGGCGCCCGTCTTCGCGCCGCTGGCCGGGCGGCTCGCGGCGCGCTTTCGCGTGCTGGTCCCGGACCTGCCCGGCCACGGCCTGTCCCACCCCATGCCCGCCGAGACCTCCATCGAGGCCCTGGCCGGCGAGCTGCTGGAGGCGCTGGCCGGGCTGGGCGCGCCGCGCGCCCACTTCCTGGGCCTGCATACCGGCAACAAGCTGTGCGCGGCCATCGCCGCGCGCCGGCCCGGCCGCGTGGACAGGCTGGCGCTGTGCGGCCAGAGCCACAGCATCGTGCCCGACCAGCAGCGCCGCAACGCCATCATCGCCGGCCTGCCCCACCTGCCCGGCGAGACCGAATGCGACACCCGGGCGCTGTACGCGGCCAATTTCGCCTACGACCTGGCCGCCGACCTGGCGCGCATCCACGCCCCCACGCTGGTGCTGGAGCTGACCACCGACGAGGAAGACCGCAGCGTCGGCCGCCAGGCCCAGGCGGTGCAGGCGCTGATCCCCGGGCCGGTGCGCCTGGCCGAGCTGCCGCACCGCCACCCCGGCTTCTGCACGCTGGAGCACCTGGCCGAAGAGACGGCAGCGCTGGTGGAGGATTTCCTCACGCCTGCCGCATCAGGTCCGCCGCCCTCTCCGCAATCATCACGGTAGGGGAATTGGTGTTGCCCGAGGTGATCACCGGCATCACCGAGGCATCCACCACGCGCAGCCCCTCCAGGCCGTGCACCCGCAGGCGCGCGTCCACCACCGCCCCGGCGTCCGGGTCTGCGCCCATGGCGCAGGTGCCCACGGGGTGGAAGATAGTGGTGCCGATCCTGCCGGCTGCTTCGCGCAGCTCGGCCTCGGACTGCACCGCCGGACCCGGCAGCCATTCCTGCGGGCGGTGGCGCTGCAGCGCCGGGGCGGCGACGATGCGACGGGCCAGGCGCAGCGAATCGGCGGCGACCTGCAGGTCTTCCTCGGTACTCAGGTAATTGGGCGCGATCAGCGGCGCGTCGCCCGCGCTGGCGCTGCGGATGTGCACGCTGCCGCGCGAGGTGGGGCGCAGGTTGCAGACGCTGGCGGTGAAGGCGTCGAAGGTGTGCAGCGGCTCGCCGAAGGCGCCCAGCGACAGGGGCTGCACGTGGAATTCCACATTGGGCCGGACCTGCGACGGGTCGGACATGCCGAACACGCCCAGCTGCGAGGGCGCCATGCTCATCGGCCCGGTGCGGCGCAACAGGTATTCCAGGGCGATGCCGGCCTTGCCCAGCCAGGACGAGGCGATGCGGTTGAGCGTGCGCGGGCCGGTGACCTTGACGATGAGACGCAGTTGCAGGTGGTCCTGCAGGTTCTCGCCCACGCCGGGCAGGGCGTGGAAGGGCTCGACGCCGGCCTCGCGCAGGCGCGCGGGGTCGCCCACGCCGGACAGCTCCAGCAGCTGCGGCGTGTTGACGGCGCCGGCGCACAGCGCGACCTCGCGCTCGGCGCGGATATCCCGGCCGTCGCGCAGGCGCACGCCGACGCAGCGCCGGCCGTCGAACAGCAGGCGCTCGACGTGCGCGCCGGTGGCCACGCGCAGGTTGCGGCGCGCGCGCACCGGCCGCAGGAAGGCCTTGGAGGTGTTCCAGCGCCAGCCGGATTTCTGGTTGACCTCGAAGTAGCCCGCGCCGAAGTTGTCGCCGCGGTTGAAATCCTCGACGCGCGGGATGCCGGTCTCGGCGGCCGCGTCGGCGAAGTCCTCCAGGATGTCCCAGTGCAGGCGCTGGGCCTCGACGCGCCATTCGCCGCCGGCGCCGTGCAGCTCGTCGGCGCCCCGGTGGTAGTCCTCGCTGCGCTTGAAGTAGGGCAGCACGCCGTCCCAGCGCCAGCCCGGGTCGCCCGATGCGCGCGCCCACTCGTCGTAATCCTCGCGCTGGCCGCGCATGTAGATCATGCCGTTGATCGACGAGCAGCCGCCCAGCGTGCGGCCGCGCGGGTAGATGATGGAGCGCCCGCCCAGCCCGGGCTCGGCCTGGGTGCGGTACATCCAGTCGGTGCGCGGGTTGCCGATGCAGTACAGGTAGCCCACCGGGATGTGGATCCAGTGGTAGTCGTCGCGCCCGCCCGCTTCCAGCAGCAGCACGCGCACGGCCGGGTCCGCGCTCAGGCGGTTGGCCAGCACGCAGCCGGCCGAGCCGGCGCCGACGATGACGTAGTCGTATGTCTCCATGGCTTTTTCTTCCTACTTGGCCGCGGGCATGGTGAACCCGGCGCCGCCCGCTGTCCAATGACTTGTTGAAATCCGGGTTATAAGCCGGCTTAATATCACTGGCCGCCGCACGGGCCACGGCGCCCCGGCGAGCCGCCATCCCCGCTACCCGCCATCCGCTTTCCGCCGCATGGACACCAAGCATATACGCACCTTCGTCGCGGTGGCCCGCGAGGGCAGCCTGACCCGCGCCGCCCGGCGCCTGCACCTGACGCAGCCGGCGCTCAGCCTGCAGATCAAGGCGCTGCAGGAGGCCCTGGGCCTGACCCTGTTCACGCGCACCCCGCACGGCCTGGCGCTGAGCGAGGCCGGCCGCGCCGCCCTGCCCGCGGCCGAGCGGGTGCTGGAGGCCCTGGACGAATTCCAGCGCCAGGCCGGCGCGCTGGGCCAGTCCCTGCACGGCCTGCTGCGCATCGGCACCATCCTGAACCCGGAGTTCATCCGCCTGGGCACGGCCCTGCAATACCTGGTCGAGCGCCACCCGCAGGTGCGCACCGCGCTGTCGCACGGCATGTCCGGCGGCGTGGCCCGGCTGGTGCGCGAGGGCGAGCTGGACGTCGGCTTCTTCCTGGGACCGCTGGAGCAGCCCAGGGGACGTCCCGCGCTGCACGCGCTGCCGCTGGCGCCGTTCTCCTACAGCGTAATCGCGCCCAAGGGCTGGGCGGCCCGGGTCCAAGGCATGAACTGGAAACGCATCGCCGCCCTGCCCTGGATCTGGACGCCGCCCGATTCGGTGCACCACCGCCTGCTCGTGCGCAAGTTCGACGCGCTGGGCGTGGCCCCGCGCACCGTGGCCGAGGTGGACCAGGAAGCCTCCATGCTGGACCTGGTGCGCTCCGGCGTGGGCCTGTCGCTGGCGCGCGACTCGGTGGCGCTGCGCGAGTCGCAGGCGTCCGGGCTGGTGCTGGTCAAGGGGCTGTCGATACGTACCGAGCTGTCGCTGGTGGCGCTGGCGTCGCGCCGCGAGGATCCGCTGGTGATGGCCGCCTTCGAGGCCGTGCGGCACGCCTTCGCCTGAACGCGTCGCTGCGCGCGGCCGGCCCCGAGCCGCGCGTGCAGGCTCGCCAGGACACCTTCCCTTCGCTTGCGATTGCCTCTTGCCCTCCCAGGATGTTATCGATATCATCCGAAACCAGCCGGCCCACCAAGGGTCCGCACACAAGAACACACGGAGACAGAACATGCGCAGCAAGTCCCTCGCCGCGGCCATCCTGATCGCCTGCGCCGCGGCCGCGCCCGCCGGGGCGCAGACCATCCTGAAGCTGGCGCACACCGACCAGCAGCAAAGTTCGCGCCATGCCGGCTCCCTGCTCTTCGCCAAGAAGGTCAAGGAGCTCACCCAGGGCAGATACCAGGTCCGCGTCTACTGCTGCGGCCAACTCGGCAACGACCCCAAGCTGGTCGAGCAGGTCGCGCTGGGCGGCATCGACTTCGCGGTGACCTCCACCGGGTCCTACGCGCCGCACCTGCCCACGCTGAACCTGACCATGGCGCCTTTCGTCTTCGACAGCTACGAACAGGGCTGGAAGTTCTACGACGAGTCCAAGTGGCTGCAGGACCAGTTCGCCAAGGCGCCGGCCAAGGGCTTCCGCTTCCTGGCAGCGTGGGAGTCGGGCTTTCGCCAGATGACCACCAAGCAGCCGCTGGCCACGCCCGAGGATGCGCGCGGGCGCAAGATGCGCGGCTGGGCCAACGAGATGGTGCTCTGGTCGCTGGAGGCCATGGGCTTCGGCGTGCAGATCATCCCGGTGCCGGAAGTCTACGTGGCCCTGCAACAGGGCGCGGTGTCCGGCCAGGAGAACCCCATCGACGTCAGCTACACGCAGAAGTTCCACGAGGTCGCGCCCTACGTGACGCTGACCAACCACATCTACAGCCCCACGCCCATCGCCGTGTCGGAGAGGACCTGGCAGAAGCTGCCCGAGGCCGACCGCAAGCTCATCGCGCAGGCGGCCGCCGAGGTCACGCCCTACATGCGCAAGCTGATCCGCGAGAACGAGGACAGACTGCTGGCCGACATGCAGGCGCACGGCGCAACGGTCAACCGCTCGCCCGACATCGCCGCCTTCCGCAAGGCGGTCGAGCCGGTGTACGCCAAGGCCAGGGAAAAGTACGGCGCGGACGCCGAGACGGTGTTCGCCGAAATGGCGGCCGTCCGCGCCGGCGGGCAGTAGCGGCCGGCGGCCCAGGCCGCGGCGCACCACACCGCGCGGCTCGCCGCCGCGCACGATAAACAGGGAGACGAGACATGACACGCATCAAGCCCGGCCGCCTGCTGGCCGCCCTCCTCCTGGCCGCGGCGGCGCCGCTGGCCCAGGCCCAGACCATCCTGAAGTTCGCCCACGCCGACCAGCAGAACAGCGCCCGCCATGCCGGCGTAACCCTGTTCGCCAAGAAGGTGGAGGAATACACCCAGGGCAAGTACCAGGTCCGCGTCTACTGCTGCGGCCAGCTCGGCAGCGACCCCAAGGTGATCGAGCAGCTGGTGCTGGGCGGGATCGACTTCACGATTTCCTCGACCGGCTCGTACGCACCCTACCTGCCCACGCTGAACCTGACCATGCTGCCCTTCATGTTCAGCAGCTACGAGCAGGGCTGGAAGTTCTACGACGAGTCCAAGTGGCTGCAGGCGCAGTTCGACAAGGCGCCGGCCAAGGGCTTCCGCTTCCTGGCGCCGTGGGAAGGGGGTTTCCGCGACATGACCACGCGCGACCCGCTGAATTCGCCCGCCGACGCCCAGGGCAAGAAGCTGCGCAGCTTCGCCAACGAGATGATGCGCTGGTCGCTGGAAGCCATGGGCTTCGGCGTACAGATCATGCCGCTGCCCGAGGTCTACCTGGCCATCCAGCAGGGCGTGGTGGCCGGGCAGGAAAACCCCATCGACATGATCAACGGCCAGAAGTTCTACGAAGTCGCGCCGCACGTGACGCTGACCCACCACGTCTACAGCCCGACGCCGGTGGTGATCGCCGAAAAGACCTGGCAGAAGCTGCCCGAGGCCGACCGCGAAGCCATCGCGCGCGCCGCCCGCGACGTCACGCCCTACATGCGCGAGCTGGTCAAGAACAACGACGACAAGCTGCTGGCCGGCATGGCCGAGCACGGCGCCAAGGTCAACCGCACGCCGGACGTGGCGGCCTTCCGCGAAGCGGTGCAGCCGGTCTACGCCAAGGCGCGCGCGCAGTACGGCGAGGACGCCGAAGCGGTGCTGCGCGAGGCCGAGGCCGTGCGCAAGGCCGTGCCCTGATCCGGAGGCCCGCCAACATGCCCAACGCGCATCCCAACGCGCACGGCCCGCTGCACTGGCTGGGTGCGGCCGTGGACGGCGCCGTCATCCTGATCGGCGGCGTTCTCATCGTACTGGTGCTGACCAACGTCGCCCTGCACGTTTTCTCCCGCGACATCGCCTGGGTCACCGAGCTGGGCGAGTTCCTGATGGTGTGGGTGACCTTCCTGGGCGGCGTGGCCGCGGCACGGCGCAACAGCCACATGGCCATCACCGAGCTGCTGGACAAGCTCTCGCCGGCGCGGCGCCGCTGGGCCGACGCGGGCGTGCAGCTCGTCTGCCTGGGCGTGCTGGGCGTGCTGCTGGCCGGCGGCGTGGGCATCGTCGCCAGCAGTTGGGGCAGCGTGCTGACCACGCTGGCCTGGCCCATGGCCTGGCAGTACATGCCGCTGCCGCTGTCGGCCGGACTGATGATGGTCTTCATGCTGCGCGACCTGGCGCTCACCCTGCGCGGCGTGCCCCCGGAACAGCGCTACGAGTCGGAATAGGGACGGGCCCCATGCTATCCATCGTCATCTTCGCAGTCTTCTTCGGCCTGGCGCTGCTGGGCATCCCCCTGATGTACGCGATGATCGCCACCACGCTGGGCATCATCGCCGCCTACCACCTGCAGCACCCCACCGAAACCATCCTGCTGTCCTTCATCAGCGGGGTCGAGCCCTTCATCCTGATCGCCGTGCCGTTGTTCGTCTTCACCGGCGAACTGCTGGCCAACGGCGGCGTGGGCCGGCGCATCGTCGCCTTCGCCCGGGTGCTGTTCGGCTGGATGCCGGGCGGCCTGGCGGTCGTGACCGTGGTGTCCTGCCTGCTGTTCGGCGGCATCTCAGGCTCGGCCATCGCCGATACGGCGGCCATCGGCTCGCTCATCATCCCGTCCATGATCCAGCGCGGCTACTCGCGCGGCTTCGCCGCGGCGCTGCTGTCGGTGGCCGGCACGCTGGCGCTGCTGATGCCGATCTCGGTGCCCTTCCTGGTGTATTCCTTCATCTCCGGCACGTCGATGCGCTCGCTGTCCATGGCCGGCCTGGTGCCGGCGCTGCTGTCGGCCCTGGCGCTGATCGCCATCTGCGTCTGGCACGGCAAGCGTACCGGCTGCGACGCCGGCGACGAGCGCGCCTCGCTCGCCGAGATCCTGCGCACGCTGGTGGACGCGGGGCCGGCCCTGGTGCTGCCGGCGCTCATCGTCAGCGGCATCTGGACGGGCTTCTTCACGCCCACCGAGGCCGCCGCCGTGGCGGTGTTCTACGGGCTGGCCATCTCCATGCTGCTGTACAAGGACCTGAAGTGGCGCCAGATACCCGGCCTGCTGCTCAACGCCTTCATCACCAGCGCGACGGTCATGCTGGTCATCGGCGCGACCGGCGCGCTGGCCTGGCTGCTGACCATCGAGCAGGTCGCGCAGCAGCTTGCCGACATGGTGCAGTCGGTGGCGCATGCGCAGTGGGTGTTCCTGGCCATGCTCAACGTCGCCCTGCTGCTGCTGGGCCTGTTCATCGAGCCGCTGCCGGCGCTTCTGATGGCCGCGCCGCTCTTCCTGCCGCTGGCCGCCGCCTTCAAGGTGGACCCGGTGCACCTGGGCATCATCATGACGGCCAACCTGGCCATCGCGCTGTACACGCCGCCGGTGGGCGGGACGCTGTTCGTCGCGGCCCGGCTCGCCAAGGCGGGCATCGCCGAGATCACCCGCCACCTGTGGGCGCTGATGGGCGCCACGCTGGCCGTGGGCCTGCTCATCACCTACGTGCCGGGGCTGACCAGCTGGCTGCCCAGGCTGATCTATTCCCTGTCGAACTGACCCAGGAAAAGAGCAATGACGCATCCCGATCCTTCCGAGCACGGAACCATAGAGACCCGCCGCGCGGGCGACGTCCTGATCCTGGCCATGTCGCGGCCCGGCCGCGGCAACCGCGTGACCCAGGCCATGGCCGAACGGGGCGCCGCCATCCTGGAGCAGGCGCGCATCGACGAGACGATCAGCGGCTGCGTGCTGACCGGCGCGGGCGGGGACTTCTGCCTGGGCGGCGACTACCTGAGCGCTGGGCTGACCAGCGCTGGCCGCCTGGCCTTCGCGCGCGCCTTCTCGGACATGGAGCGCGCCATGGCGCGGCTGGGCAAGCCGCTGGTGGCGGCGGTCAACGGCAACGCGCACGCCGGCGGCTTCAGCCTGGTCGCCGCCTGCGACCTGGCGGTGGCCGGCGAGTCCGCCACGCTGGGCCTGCCCGAGGCCGCGCACGGCCTGTTCCCCTTCCTGGCGCTGGCCATCGTCAAGGACAGCCTGCCCAAGAAGGTGCTGTTCGACATCGTCTACCGCGCGCGCCTGCTGAGCGCGGCCGAGGCCCAATCGCTGCACCTGGTCAACGAGGTGGTGCCGGCAGGCGCCGTGCTGGACCGCGCGGTGGCGCTCGCGCGCAGCACCGCCGGCTTCAACCCGCACATCGTCAGCCTGGGGCGCGACCTGTACTACAACACCCGCTGCACCAACCCCGCCGAAGCCCTGGAGCAGTCCCGCTTCGCCCTGGTGGCCGCGCTCAAGGCGCTGGAGGAAAGCGGCGCGCAGTAGGCGGCGCACGTCCGCCGCGCGAGCCGATGCCATGGCAGCCCGCCAGAGCGCCGATGCCTGCCGCCGCCGCAGCCCGCCCGGCGGCCCGCTAGGTGCTGCCGCGGCGGATGACCTCGAAGCCCATGTCCACCGTGCGCACGCCGTCGGCCACGCCCATGTTGCGGGCGATGATGAGCTCGGCGCTGCGCACGCCGATCTCGTAGCGCGGGAAGCGCACCGTGGTCAGCGGCGGGATCATGTGCTGCATCAGGTCGCTGTCGTCGGAGGCCGCCACGGCGATGCGGCCCGGCACGTCCAGGCCGCGCCGCTGGCATTCGAATATCGCGCCGGCGGCCAGCACGTCGCCGGCGAAGAACACCGCATTCACGCGCGGGTCGGTCTCGACGATGCGCGCCAGCGCCCGTGAGCCGCTTTCCAGGCCAGGCTCGACTTCCAGCACCAGGGCCGGGTCGATCTCCACGCCCAGCTTGCGCAGCCGCATGATGAAGCCGCGGCGCCGCTCGCGCAAGCGGTCGTTGTTGCGCACCGTCAGGCTGGCGAAGCCCAGCCTGCGGTAGCCCAGCCCCACCAGGTGCTCGGCCATGGCCGCGCCCACCGCATAGTTGGAATAGCTGACCGCGATGTCCACCGGGTGGGCCACCAGGTTGCCGGTCTCGATACAGGTGATGCCGCTCTGCCTGAGAACCTGCGCGGCGCGCGGGGTATGCCGGGTGTTGTGCAAGATGATGCCGCATACGCGCTGGGCCACGTAGGCGGCGATCAGTTGCTCCTCCTGCTCCAGCGAATAGCGGCTGTCGGAGATCATCAGCTGGAAGCCGTGGCGCGTCAGCACGTCGGAGATGCCCTGGATCATCTCGGTGTAGAGCGCGTTGCGCAGGCTGGGCACGATCAGCGCGACCAGCGTGGTGCGGTTCGACGACAGGCTGCCGGCCACCCGGTTGGGCACGTAGCCGCTCTGCTCGATGGCGCGCTGCACCCGCGCCAGCGTCTCGGGCGAGACCATGTCGGGCGAGCGCATCGCCCGGGATACGGTCATGGTGGACACGCCGGCCAGGCGCGCCACGTCCTTCATCGACAAGTCCAGATTGATCGCTTTCCTGCCCACGTCCCGTCCCGATGCGAATTGCGCCCCCGCGGCCCCTTGCTCCGGGCCCAGCCCGGCTTCCGCAACCGCCCGGGGGCCGCCCCGGCAAGGCGCCTGGGCGGCTTTGCCGGCGATTCTACGCCAATGCGGGCCGCCTCCGGCCACTTTCCTCCGGGTTTCGGAAAGCCTTGCCATGGCTGGATGTTATCGATATCATCAAAGACCGTGAATCACTCTTTTCAGATCAGGAGACAACCTTGACCCGCTCCGCCAAATTCCGCGACCTGCTGAAGAAGCCCCCCTTCGTCTGCATGGGCGCGCACGACGCCGTCACCGCCATGCTCGCCGAGCAGGCGGGCGCGCCGGCCATCTACGTCAGCGGCTTCGTCGCCTCGGCCATCGTGGCCGGCCAGCCCGACGTCGGACTGCTCAGCCAGACCGAGATGTTCGAGCACATCCGCCGCATCTGCCGCGTCACCTCGGTGCCCGTGTTCGCCGACGCCGACACCGGCTACGGCGGCGTGCTGGACGCCCAGCGCACCATCCGGCTGTGGGAAGAGGCCGGCGCCTCGGTCCTGCACCTGGAGGACCAGGCCCTGCCCAAGAAGTGCGGCCACTTCGCCGGCAAGCAACTGGTGGCCAAGGAAGAGATGCAGCAGAAGCTGCGCGCCATGCTGGACGCGCGCACCGACCCCGACTTCTTCGTGGTGGCGCGCACCGACGCCATCGCCGTCACCGGCCTGTCCGACGCGATCGACCGGCTCAAGGCCTACGCCGCCACCGGCGTCGACGGCCTGTACGCCGACGCGCTCGAAAGCGTCGACCAGATGCGCGAACTGGTGCGCGAGCTCAAGCCCCTGGGCAAGCCCATCCTGTTCAATATGGTGCGCTCGGGCAAGAGCCCCTACCTGTCGCTGAAAGAGGTCTACGACATCGGCTTCGACTACGCGCTGTGCCCGGTCGAGCCCATGCTGGCCATGCACAAGGCGGTCAAGGAAATGATGGAGACCTTCATGCGCGAAGGCTGCTCGACCAACGCCATCGCAGACCGGCTCACCCCCTTCGAGGAATTCAACAAGTTCGTCGGCCTGGACCGCGCGACGGCCCGGGAAGCCAAGTACGCCATCTGACCGCGGACGATCGCCTGGCAACAACGGGCTCCGTCCCGACAACAAGAAACACCCCATTTCTTTCAACCGCAGCAAACGTGGCGCGGAACCCGGCCGGCTCGCCCGCCTGCCGGCCCGGCACGCGCCCTCAGAGGAGACAGACATGAAGCAATGGATATACGCAGCCCTGATCGCGCCCGCGCTGGCGCTGGCCGGCGCGCCCGTGCAGGCCGCCGGCTTCCCCGACCGCCCGGTGACCCTGGTCGTGCCTTATTCGCCCGGCGGTGGTAGCGATAACATCGCCCGCGCGACCGCCAACTTCCTGTCGCAGCACTGGAAGCAGCCGGTCATCGTCGAGAACAAGCCGGGCGCCGACGGCCTGATCGCCACCCGCATGGTCATGCGCGAGAAGCCCGACGGCCATACCCTGCTCATCTCCATCCCCGCCATCGCCGCGCTGAAATACATCAACAAGACGCTGGACGAAGACCCGCTGGCCAAGCTGCGCCCGGTCAGCATGCTGGCCTCCGGCCCCACCGGCATCGTCGTCAAGGGCAACACCGGCATCGACAGCATCGCCGACCTCAAGGCCGCCTGCGGCAAGCCTTCGGCCAACTGCAGCTGGGCCAGCGGCGAGCCCTTCACCTTGCTGGCCGGCACCGGCCTGGTCGAGAAGATGGGCATCGCCGGCATGACCAACGTGCGCTACGCCGGAACATCGGCGGCGGTCAACGACATCATCGGCGGCCACGTCACCATGCTGGTCACCGGCACGTCCTCGGTGCTGCCGCACCACAAGTCCGGCGCGATGAAGATCCTGGCCGTCAGCGGCGACAAGCGCCTGGAGCAGATTCCCGAAGTGCCCACCTACGCCGAGGAAGGCCTGGGCGACGTGGACTTCACCAACAACTGGTACGGCATCTTCGTGCCGGCGGACACGCCCGACGACGTGGTCGACGAAATCGCCGCAGGCATGAAGCTGGCCGCCCGGGACCCGGGGGTGCTCAAGGTGCTGCAGCCCCTGCTGATCAACCCGGTGGGCAGCTCGCCGCAGGAATTCTCCGACGTGGTCAAGCGCGCCCAGCAGACGGTGGACAAGCTGTCGAAGTATCTGACGGCGCAGTAAGGCCTCGCCCGCGCGGGCGCACCAGCCTTCGGCTCGTGCAGTCCGCGCGAGCATCCGGGCGGTCCCGCCGCGCAATGCGGCGGGCTTGACCCGCCCAAGGGCCACGAAGCAGCGAGACATATCGGTCACGCACGACGTTGCCGGCGGCCGCGATGCCTGGGACCATGCGCCCTCGCAAGCTGCCGGCTCGCCGCTCCCAAGCGGCAGTCCAGCAGCATGCCTTGCAACTGAATTCCAGTTGCAAAATCATCTCCTGCACCCGATAATCCATGTCTCGAACCGCCAAGGTCTTGGCTCGTCTGCGCCGCAAGCCGCTGCCCAGCGATCTCCGCTGGGACGAACTGGTGCGTCTGCTGCAGGGGCTGGGCATGGAACTGACCTGCGGGACGGGCTCGCGCCGGCATTTCGAAGGCAGCATCAACGGCGTGCTCCGGCGCTTCAATTGCCACGAGCCCCATCCCCACGGCATCGTCAAGCAATACGTGCTGCGCGAGCTCGCGGAAAAACTCGACCGCTGGGGTGTGAAGTGAACAACGACCTCTTCGAATACCAGGGTTATTACGGCTCGGTCCAATACAGCAAGGAAGACGACTGCCTGTACGGCCGGATCGAGTTCATCGACGACCTCGTCCTGTACGACGGCAAATCGCTCCCCGAATTGCGTGCGGCCTTCGAGCACGCCGTCGACGATTATCTGGAGCAGTGCCGGCTCAACGGCCAGGAACCGAACGTGACGTGCAAGGGCAGTTTCAACGTGCGCCTGGGATCGGAACTGCACAGGCGTGCCGCTGTCGCCGCCAAACAGGCCCAGCAGACGCTCAACGAATTCGTCAAGGACGCGGTCGTCCAGAAGCTGGGCTATTCCTGAGCCTGGTCCGATAACGCGCGCTTAATTTGCATCAATGCGCCTGCCTACCCAGGCGCTATCCTGCGCAGGATGACCGCGCACGGCAGCTGCCGCGGCGCTCCCGCCAGGAGGGCCCATGAATGCCTCCCCCCATGTCCCCGCCCTGATGCAGGCCATGGTCCTGGACTCCCCCGGCCGCCCCCTGCGGCTGGACGGGCGCAGGCCCGTGCCGCGGCCCGGCGCGCGCCAGGTGCTGGTGCGCGTATGCGCCTGCGGCGTATGCCGAACCGACCTGCACATCGCCGACGGCGAGCTGGCCCCGCTGGGCCGGCCGCTGGTCCCCGGCCACGAGATCGTCGGCGTCGTGGCCGGCGCCGGACCGGACGTGGCGGGCATCCGGGTGGGTGAGCGCGTCGGCGTGCCCTGGCTGGGCTGGACCTGCGGGCAGTGCGCCTATTGCCTCGGCGGCCGGGAGAACCTGTGCCCGCGGGCGCGCTTCACCGGCTACCAGATCGACGGCGGCTATGCGCAGTATGCGGTGGCCGACGAGCGCTACTGCTTCGCCCTGCCGGACGCCTTCTCCGACGTCGAGGCCGCGCCGCTGATGTGCGCGGGGCTGATCGGCTACCGCGCGCTGCGGCTGGCGGGCGATGCGCCGCGCATCGGCTTCTACGGCTTCGGCGCGGCCGCGCACATCGCCATCCAGGTGGCCCGCCACCGCGGCCAGCGGGTCTACGCCTTCACCCGCCCAGGCGACGCCGCCGGGCAGGACTTCGCGCGCGGCCTGGGCGCCGTGTGGGCCGGCGGCTCCGACGAGCGCCCGCCCGAGCCGCTGGACGCGGCGCTGATCTTCGCGCCGGCCGGCGCCCTGGTGCCGGCGGCGCTGGCGGCCACGGACCGGGGCGGGACGGTGGTGTGCGCGGGCATCCACATGAGCGACATCCCGGCCTTCGCCTACCGGCTGCTGTGGGAAGAGCGTATCGTACGGTCGGTGGCCAACCTGACCCGGCGCGACGGCGAGGAATTCCTGGCCGTCGCCGCGCAGGTGCCGGTGCGCACGACGACCACGGCCTATCCGCTGCCACAGGCCAACGAAGCGCTGGCGCGGCTGCGCGAGGGCCGCATCGAAGGCGCGGCGGTGCTGGTGCCTGAACCGCCCGGCGCGACGCAGGCGCGCTGAGACCTGCCGGCCGCACCGGCCATCACGCTCTCATCGACCGGCCACGTGCCCGGGGACTGCAACCGACACCGCACCGCTACGCACACATGGACACGACGCAAACCCCCGCGGCCGCGCCGCCCGCCGCCCTCCCCGCTTCCGCCTACCGCGCCGCGGTGCTCACCCCGGCGCAGATGGCCGAGTCCGACCGCCGCGCGGCGCGGCACGTCGGCAGCACGCTGGCATTGATGGAAGCCGCCGGCCGATCGGTGGCGCAGGCCGTGCAGGCGCGCTGGCCGCGCCGGCCGGTGGCGATCCTGTGCGGGCCCGGCAACAACGGCGGCGACGGCTTCACCGCGGCGCGTTACCTGGCCGAGGCGGGCTGGCCCGTGCGCCTGGCGCTGCTCGGCGCGCGCGAGAAGCTGGCCGGCGACGCGGCCAGCCAGGCCGCGCGCTGGCAGGGCGGCGTCGAGCCCATGTCGCCGCAAGTGCTGGACG